>Ga0228634_1001204_pt1 | contig 15531 bp, 27 predicted proteins | sample 42DmetaG_FD_190063 | JGI IMG/M metagenome (GOLD analysis project Ga0228634, IMG submission 190063) | Seawater microbial communities from Monterey Bay, California, United States - 42D | ecosystem: Environmental > Aquatic > Marine > Coastal | place: USA: California | collected 2016-09-27 | reverse complement strand
TTATTGAAGAAAACTTCAATATATTAGCAGCAGAAAATAGTGGAACTACAAAAGCTAGCCAAGTAAGAGCTAGAAAAGCAGCCCAAGCTATTAAAAGAGTAATTACAGATTACAAGAAAGCATCTGTAGCAGAATCTAAATAATTTAATTGGGGAAGCTTTTGGTTTCCCCATTTAATTTTCATATATTATATCCATGGAAAAAATAACAAAAGAATCCCCAATACTTATTGCTAGAAGACAAGCACCAGGTGATCGTTGGAGACTAGTTGCAAATGAACCTGATGGTCCAATCCACAAATCCCTTACTGATACTTTAGAAGCATATATGGTTAAAACCGGATTTAAAGGAGAATATAAATTAGCCCCTTTAAAAAGTGAATTATATGCTATATCAACAACTGAAGAAGAAGTAAAACCAGAACCAGAAAAGAAATATTCAATTTACGGAGAGTTTGGGGAATAGTTATGGTCCTGCTCGACTTTAACAGCAAGTCCGTATATGTATAATCATGAAAGAACATTATGTATACACACATTTAAACCCTAAAACCAAAGACGTATTTTACGTTGGTATTGGTAAAGGTAATCGAGCATATAATAGGTGGAATGGACGCAATAAATTTTGGGATAACTACGTTAACAAACACGGGTTTGAAGTAGAATTAATAGCAGAAGGATTAACTCGAACCCAAGCAGGTAAAATTGAAATCCAATTAATAGCTGAATTAGGGAGAAGACAAATTGATGAAGGTGGAATCTTAGTAAATAGAAGTACTGGTGGGGATGGTGGAAGTGTTGGTTATATCCATACAGAAGCATTTAAACAAAAATTATCATTAGATAGAAAGGGTAAATGTACCCGTAAGGTAAGAAAACTAAGTGAAGAAGCAAAAGCTAAATTAAGTAAGTCTCTAACAGGTAGAGAAGTTACTTGGGGTAAACCTGTTTTACAATATGATAAAAAGGGCAACTTTATTAAAGAATGGGAGACTATAGCTGAAGCTGAAAGAGCTACCAACGCAAGATGTATTTTTGAAGTAGCGAGTGGATACAAAAACCAATTATATAAAAGCTCAGGCGGATATGTTTGGAAATATAAATAATAATTCGTATATTTAGGTTATGAAAAATAATAAAGAAAATTCACTTTTGGTGGAGAAATATCGTCCTACGGAATTAGAAAATTATGTTGGGAATGAGCAAATTAAAAGTAAAATATCTACCTACTTAAACCAGAATGATATACAAAATTTTATATTCTATGGTCCAGCAGGTTGCGGTAAAACTACTTTAGCCAAAATTATAATTGGGAAATTAGATTGTGACCATCTATACATTAATGCTTCAGATGAACGTGGCATTGAAACAATTAGAGATAAAGTACAAGGATTTGCTAGTGTAGCTTCTTTTAAACCACTTAAGGTGGTAATTTTAGATGAAGCTGATTTCCTTACTATACAGGCACAAGCTTCACTTCGTAATATTATCGAAACTTTCTCACGTACAACTCGTTTTATAATGACTTGTAATTTTGTAGAACGTATTATTGATCCCTTACAATCTAGATGTCAAGTACTTAAAATTGTACCTCCATCTAAAAAAGATGTTGCCAAACATTTAGCTGGGATCTTAGATAAAGAATCTATCAAATTTGAGATAAATGACTTAGTACCTCTAGTTAACCAATATTATCCTGACCTACGTAAGTGTATTAATACTATACAGTTATCTACACAAGATAATGTATTAAAACTAGACCAATCATTATTAGTATCATCTAATTATATAGATAAAATAATTTCAGCATTAGCTGAAGGTTCTAAACATAACAAAATAGATTGTTATCAAGACATACGCCAGATCCTCATAAATTCTAATAGTGATGATTTTGAGGAATTATTTAAAGCATTATATGAAAGGGCATCTGAATATGCACCTAATAGAGAGGGTACAATTGCCATTCTAATAAATGAACATCAGTATAAAGCGAATTTTAGAATTGATAAAGAAATAAATGCTTCCTCTTTGATAATGAGTATATTAAACAATAAATAATAAACAATTAAATAATAAATAATTATGCAACAGCAACAACAAGGACCACCTATTGATTTAAAAAACACTACACCTATTGAAAATTTTGAAGGTGGAGCTTTATTCTCCCAAGGAGTAATACTAAGATCAGTTTCTAAGTTTGTAATGGGTACAGGTGAAGATGCTCTTCTACCAATCCCAGTTTTTTATGACTTAACAAGTAAAAAAATACTAGCATCATCAATTCCAAAGGAACTAAGAGAAGAATATAAAGATCATATCCTTTAAAAAGTATTTTCATAGATAGATATCTATCTATAATCCTACCATATGTATAACCAAAACGTATGGTAGGAATTTATAAAATAACAAACCCCAATGGTAAAGTTTATATTGGTCAATCAATTCACATTGATAAAAGATTTTACCAATATAGGAAAAAAAGGAAAGAATGTATTGGGGTTAAAATTTTAAACTCTTTAATTAAATATGGAATTGAAAACCATAGTTTTCATATTTTAGAAGAATGTGAAATTGATGTTTTAAACCAAAAGGAAATATATTGGATAAATTATTATGATAGTATAGAAAAAGGTTTAAATCTAGAATTAGGGGGAAGTGGCGGTCCAAGAAGCAAAGAAACTAAAGAAAAGATTAGAAAAAGTAGTATTGGAAAAAATTCTAAAAAAATTAAACAATATAATTTAAATAATCAGTATATTAGAACTTGGAATTCCATTGTAGAAGCTGAAAGAGTTTATGGGAAAGGAATTAAGGGTGTCTTATCAAAGAAAAAATATACCGCAGGTGGGTGTATTTGGAGATATGAAAATGAAGATTTACCTTCCAATTATAAAATTCCTGAACATAAGAATAAAAAAACAATTATACAATGTGATTTAAAAGGGAATTTTATAAAAGAATGGAGTAGTACAATGGAAGTACAAAAAACCCTAGGATATAATAATAGTAATATATCAATGAATGCAATAGGTAAATCAAAAACAGCATATGGCTATAAATGGAAATATAAAAACAACATTTGATTGGGTTAAACATATAAACCAATATAAGACACCTGTAGAATCATTTACAGATGCAGATTGGGATAAATTCAATTCATATGTTATACACAGAGTCATCAGCATGAACTCTGACTATATAGAAATTGTAAATTATGTACAGGATTTCCCTCCACAAGAAAAAAGAATGATTTATTCTATTTATAAAGAATTCATTCCTAAAAATAATAAATGGAGTAAATATGTTAAATCTAAAGTAAAACAACCTAATAAGGATTTAATAGACCATATTAAAGATTACTTCCAATGTTCAAGCAAAGAAGCAAAAGAATATATAGATATATTGGCTTCCACAGAAATTAGTCGTATATTATCCACCAGAGGATTAAATAAAAAAGAAATAAAACCATTATTAAAATGACAAAAGAACTTTATTCTATGTTAAAAACATCTGCTGAAGCAGATAAAGCAAAAGCATTATTATCCCTTGAATTATTAGGTAATAAAGCAGTTGGTATTGGAGACCATTCTACAGAAGACTTTTATAAAAATGCTGAAGAAGCACTTGTAATGTTAGTTGATGCAGATGATAGATTATCAACATTAGTAAAATATTTTAACCAACCTCAAAAACAAATCAATGGGTAATTCAATCAAAAAATACTTTACAGATATGAGTGATAGAGAAATTATGGATGCCAAATACCCAAGCAAAAAAATCAAAGAATTTATGGATGATGAAACAAATCAAATTATAACTATTTTTGAAGAAGAATACCCAGAATTATCTAATGAGTTTCAAATTATACAAGAAGAACAATACGAGTTATTTGCTAGAAAAATGATGGATTATGGTTTAAATAACGTAACTTTAGGCGGAGATATCGTTAATAATAGCGATGATAAAAAATTCTCACTAACTGGGTTAACTATTAGATTAACCGATAAAATAAACCGATTGAGAAATTTAGTGGTGAGCGGTAAACAATACGTTAAAGACGAAGGTATGGAAGATACATTCATTGATATCGCTAATTATGGAGTAATAGGAATGCTGGTTGGAAGAAATAAGTGGAAAAAATAGTTTGGCAAAAAAAATCCCAAAAATAGTAAAAGAAATAAGAAATAATCCACCTTCCCCGGTGAATTATGCATATCAAAAAAATATATCATATTCTCAGATGTCTATTTTTAGAGGGTGCCCTCATAGATGGAAACTTCAGTATAAAGATAAAATTAAACGATTTACGTCTTCTATTCATACTGTATTTGGAACGGCCATCCATGAAGCTATGCAGCATTATTTAGATGTAGCATATGAAAAATCATTTGCTGCTGCTGATAGGGAAATAGATATACAGGAATATTTTCAAGAAGCTTATATAGGTGAATACCAAAAACAATACAAATCAAACAACTCAGAACATTTCTCAGATGCGGTTGAAATGAGAGAATTTTTCGAGGATGGAGTTGCTATCTTAGAATGGTTTAAGAAAAAACGTAGTAGATATTTTAGTAAAAAAGGTACTTATTTAGTTGGTTGTGAAATACCCATTGTAATAGCACCAAATAAAATGTTAAATAACGTGTTATACATGGGGTATCTTGATGTTGTCACATACCATGAAGCAACAGAGACATTTAAGATAATCGACATCAAAACCAGTACTAGTGGATGGAATGACTATGCTAAGAAAGATGAAAACAAACAATTCCAACTACTCCTTTACAAACAGTACTTCTCAGAACAATATGGGATACCCTTAGATAAAATTGAAATTGAGTTTTTTATTCTTAAAAGAAAGGTATTAGATTATGATGATGAAAAACTTATGTCCCCATATCAAGCTTACAGGGTACAACAGTTTGTTCCTCCTAGTGGGAAAATTAAATTAGGTAGAGCTAAAATGGCTATTAATGATTTTATTAATGAATGTTTTAATTCAAATGGAAAAATAAAAGAAGCAGATTACCCAAAATCACCTTCTAAATGGAATTGTCGTTTTTGTCCTTATGGAGAAGATAAAGAATTATGTGGAGCCGCGGAACATTTTTCGTAAGTTCATACATATGTATATATAATAAATAACGTTTTAATAAATAAAGATTATGAGTAATTCAAAAAAGATGACACTAACTAGTGTTAAAGTTCAAGGTGACTTATTCGAACAATTTAAGATTGAGTGTGTAAAACGTAAATTTTCATTCCAAAAATTAGCAGATCGTGCTTTATTTTTGTATCTTACAGATGAAGATTTTCGAAAACAAATAACCAATCAAGTAAATATCGAATTATAAATTTATGAATAAAGATTTTAATCATATCCCTAAGGATAAAAGAAAAAAAATATTATTAATTTGTGATGATATCAGAGTACACTCAGGAGTGGCAACAATTGCTAAAGAAATAGTATGTGGCACGGCTCATCATTTTAATTGGGTCCAAATAGCTGGTGCTATAAAACACCCAGATAAAGGTAAAAAATTAGATCTATCTTCCAGTACTAATATTGAAGCGGGTATAGAAAATTCTTCTGTGTTTTTATATCCAACTGATGGTTATGGTAATACAAAAATATTAAGAGAAATACTTAACATAGAAAAACCAGATGCTATTATGTTATTCACAGATCCTAGATATTTTACTTATATATTTAATATGGAGCAAGAGATTAGAAAAAATATTCCAATTGCCTACTTAAATATCTGGGACGATTATCCTGCTCCAATGTATAATAAACCATATTACGAGGCTTGTGATTTATTAATGGGAATTTCAAAACAAACTGTGAATATTAATAAAATAGTATTAAAGGATTGTAAAAAGGATAAAATATTTAAATATCTCCCTCATGGTAAAGACCCAAATAAATATTTTCCTTTAACTAAAGAAACAAAGGAATTTAAAGATTTTAAAAAATATCTATTCAATGGTGATAAACCTGAATTTGTAGTATTATTTAATTCAAGAAATATTAGAAGAAAACAAATTCCTGATACTATAATGGCTTTTAGAGCATTTTTAGATTCATTATCTGAAGAAAAAGCTAAAAAGTGTAGACTTGTGTTAAAAACAGAAATGGTTACTGATGCAGGTACTGATTTAGATAAAGTTAGAGAATATATTTTAGGAGAAAAATACCCAGATGCTTGCATTATATTAGAAAATAAATTTACAGAAGCTCAATTAAATTATTTATATAATATAGCTGATGTTCAAATTTTATTAACTTCAAATGAAGGTTGGGGTTTAACTATTACAGAAGCAATGTTGGCTGGAACACCTTATATAGCAAATGTTACTGGAGGAATGCAAGATCAAATGAGGTTTGTAGATAATGAGGGTAAATGGTTTGAACCTAGTTCTAATATACCATCTAACCATAAAGGAACTTACAAAGAACATGGTGAATGGGTATTCCCAGTTTACCCTTCAAGTAGATCAATTCAAGGTTCCCCTAAAACACCTTATATTTTCGATGATAGATGTAAATGGGAAGATGCTTGTGATAGGATTAAAGAAGTATATGAGTTAACAAGTGAAGAACTTAAAGCTAGAGGTTTAAAAGGTAGAGAATGGGCTTTAAGTGATGAAGCAGGTTTCACTTCTAATCACCAATCAAATAGAATAATAGAATCATTTAATGAATTATTTAGTACCTTTAAACCCAGAGAAAAATATGAATTAATTAATGCTACTGAATATAAAGGAAATTTTTTAACCCATAAAATAATATATTAATGAATAAACCAAGATTTGTAATATCATCTCCTTTTGATACTTACAGTGGATACGGGGCACGCTCACGTGACATTATTAAATCCATTATAAAAAGCGATAAATATCAAGTTGAATTATTATCACAGAGGTGGGGAGATACTTCATGGGGTTTTTGTAAAGATAATCCTGAATGGGTTTTTTTACTTAGTTACTTAGCAAAAAGAGAATGGCAACAAACCCCTGTTGATTATTGGATACAAATTTCTATACCAAATGAATTCCAACCTGTAGGTAAATTTAACATTGGTATAACAGCAGGAATAGAATCAGACCAAACAAAACCAGAATGGATTGAAGGGTTAAATAGAATGAATATGAATTGGGTGTCTTCTAATCACGCAAAATCCGTATTTGAGAACTTTACATTTAAGAAAATTGATAAAAGAACAAACCAAAATCTGGGAATATTAAAATCAGAAAAACCAATAGAAGTGGTATTTGAAGGTGCTAATTTAGATACTTATAAAACACTTGATAAATCTACCCCTAAAAATATTGATTTATCTGATGTTAAAGAATCATTTTGTTACTTATTTGTAGGACACTGGATGCAAGGAAGCTTTGGACATGATAGAAAGAATGTAGGTGTTTTAGTAAAAGAATTTTATGAAACTTTTAAAGATATTAAAGGAAACAAACCTGCCCTTATTTTAAAATCATCTACTGGAACTTCTTCTTACATAAGTAGGGAAGAAATTTTAAATAGGATTTCTAAAATTAAGCGCAACATAAAGTCTAAAAATCTCCCTAATATTTATTTACTCCATGGTGATTTTACTGATAAGGAAATGAATGAATTATACAATAATTCTAAAGTAAAAGCTATGGTTTCAACTACTAAAGGTGAAGGTTTTGGTAGACCATTATTAGAGTTTTCAACAACAGGAAAACCAATTATAGCTTCTGGTTGGTCAGGTCATATAGATTTTTTAAATTCTAGCTTTACTACTTTACTTAAAGGTCGTTTAGAAAAGGTCCATCCTTCTGTTGCTAATGATTGGTTAATAGCTGAGTCAAAATGGTTTCAAGTAGATGTTCCACATTTAAAAAGTTCTTTAAAAGCAATATATAAAAAATATAAAACACATTTACTAAAAAGTAAACAACAAAAACAATATGTTAAAACTAATTTTAGCTGGGAAAAAATGCATTCCCTAATACATGATATATTAGATGATGAAAAAAAAGTACCTAAAATAGCAAAACAAGTAGAATTAAATTTACCCAAATTAAATTTACCTAAACTTAAAAAAGTATAAACAATATGAATTTTGATAAAATAATAGATTGTCCTAGATCCGGTGGTGATTTATGTTATAAGACAGAAATAAATAAAGACATTACTAATTACTACAGCTTATCCTGTGGGTTCTGGACCAATTCTTTAATGACAGAAGGTTCTGAGTTTTATGAAGAACAAGTAAGTATTTTACCTGAGATTTATAAAGACTTAGCATGGACTGATCCTGAAACTAAATTAATATGGCTTCCTAATACAGTTAATGTTAAAGAAAAAGGAATGATATTTGCATCAGGTGCTAATGTGGAAGATTGGAAATGGGGCGCAGTAAAAACAATTGAAATTCCAAAAGAAGACCAAGAAAAGTATAAAGGTGAAAAATATAGAGCAGATATGACTACTATAAAATACTTTGAAGAACGTGATTTTATGGATGCTCTTTCTTATATTGGACTATTACCAGAATAAATATGAAGATATCTTATGCTATAACTTGTTGTAATGAGTTTCTTGAAATACAAAAACTTATTCCCTTTCTTTTAGAAAATAAAAGAGTCAATGATGAAATAGTTGTTCTTTTTGATCAAAAAAATGGAGACTTAGATGTTTTAAATTATTTATTAAAATTTAATAAACTACCTAATGTACAAACATGGAGGGGGTTTGATTTTGAAGGTCATTTTGCTAATTGGAAAAATCAATTAACCAAATATTGTGGTGGAGATTATATATTCCAAATTGATGCTGATGAATTACCAAACCAATTTCTAATTAATAACTTACCAGAAATATTAGAAAATAACCCAGATAATGAAGTATATTTAGTCCCTAGAGTAAATACCGTAGATGGATTAACTCAAGAACATATTAATAAATGGGGATGGAAAATTAATGAAAAAGATTGGGTAAATTGGCCTGATTATCAATGGAGAATTTGGAAAAATAATGATACCATTAAATGGAAAAATAAAGTTCATGAGGTATTAATGGGTTATAGTACCTTCGCACCGTTACCATCAGAAGAAGAATTTTCATTATATCACCCTAAAGATATTAAACGACAAGAAAAACAAAATAATTATTACAATACCTTATAATGGCAAACGGAATTTACAAAGTAACCGAAGATTTTGAAAAAGCACTATCAGAATACACTGGTGCTAAATATGTAGTAACTGTAGATAACATGAGTAATGCTTTATTTTTATCTTTATATTATGAAAATCATATTAAGAAAAATATTGTTGAGGATTTTGTAACTTGCCCAAAAAGGACATACCCCTCAGTACCATGTGAAATCATCCACTCGGGGTTAAAAGTAGAATTTACAGAAAATTATGGGTGTTTGGATATGGAAAAAGGCACATTAAAAGGAGCTTATGAATTAGGCAATAGCAATGTGTATGATTCCGCCTTAAGATTTACAGCTGATATGTATTTAAAAGGTACTCATATGTGTATATCATTTACGGGTCCTTACAAACATTTCAAATTAAGTAAGGGTGGGGCTATATTAACAGATAACTATAAGGCTTATCTTTGGTTTAAACGTGCTCGCTATTCAGGTCGTAGAGAATGTTCTTATCATGATGATAATCTAGATATGTTAGGTTGGAACTTTTACATGATGCCTGAATTATCAGCTAGAGGATTACTCTTAATGAATCAGTTTTATAATATGGATGGTAGTAAAAAAGTAAATGAAGATTTAACACTCCCATATCCCGATTTAAGTAAATTCAAAATATACAATAAATGAGTGGGGGGAAATTAGAAAAAGCAATAATTGGTGCTGGTGGGTTCGCTCGTGAAGTAAGGGCTTCCTTGAACCTCCCTAATATTAAATTTTTTGTTGATGAAGAATATGAAAAAATAGAAGAAAATATTTATGGTTTATCTAAGTTTGATCCTAGTAAATATGAGGTAATAATAGCTATTGGGGATCCTATAGATAGAGCCAATATGGTAAATAAGTTACCAAAAAATACTCACTATTTCACCTTCATAGATTCATCAGTTCAAATTTTAGATAAAAATATTGAAATTGGTGAAGGGAGTATTATTTGCGCTGGGTCTATAATTACTACTAATATAAGATTAGGTAAACACACCCATCTAAACCTCCTAACCACTATAGGACATGATGTAACTTCAGGTGACTATCTTACTACAGCTCCAGGAGCAAAAATCTCCGGAAATGTAAATATTAAGGATTGTGTTTATATTGGAACTAATGCTTCCATAAAGGAAAAGCTAAAAATTCATAATAATGTTATAATTGGTTCAAATGCCGCCGTTGTAAAAGATATAAATACAAGTGGTGTTTATGTAGGAGTTCCTACAAAAAAAATTAAATAATGAAAATACACATATTTTATAGACAATATAATATTGAAAAAACAGATAACAAAGGTAGACCAGATTGGTTTGATTATGAAAAATGTTTTAAAAATTTACTAAAATCCCTTAGAGATCAGAAGGGTAATCCTTTTAATGGTATTAAATTAAATGTAATGTTTGATGGTGATGTAAGTAAAAATTTTATCTCTAAATATAAAGACCAATGTAATATCCATGAATTTAAAGGTGGAAGTGATACATCATCATTTTTTGAAACTATAAAATATGTCAAAAACCAAAATATAAATAAAAATGATTTAATCTATTTTTTAGAAAATGATTATTTACATACTAACGACTGGGTAAACAAAGTTAAAGAGCTATTTAATACTTACTCTAATTTAAATTATGTTTCATTATATGACCACAATGATAAGTATTTTTTACCTTTATATAATAATTTAGTTTCTAAGATATTTACCTCTCCTACCCATCATTGGAGATCCACCCCTAGTACTTGTGGTAGTTTTATAATGCGTAAAGATATTTTTGATGAAGATTATGATATCTTGTCTACTATGGAAGGAGACCATAATAAATTTTTATGGTTAAATAAAAACAGAAACAGATTTGTAATAACCCCAATTCCTGGTTTATCAACCCACTGTATGAATGGGTTGTTATCTCCTACTATTAATTGGGAAAAATTAAATAAATAAATTATGATTAGTGTAATAATACCAACGTATCAAAGTCCTGAATATTTAGATTTATGTTTAGAATCTATTTTTAAAACCCAAACATATGATAACCAAATTATTGTAGTTGTAGATGGTTTTTTAAATTTAAATAAACCAGTATTAGATAAATATCCTAAGATTCAAATATTAGATTTAGGAACAAACCAGGGATTATCTGTAGGTACAAATTGGGGTGTTTATAATGCACAATTTGAAGATATTTTAATTGTAAATGACGATAATATATTTTGTAATAATTGGGATGTTAATTTAATTGAAAAGGCACAAGATGGGTTTGTATGGGCGGTTAATCAAATAGAACCCAACCTATCAATGTTCCCACAATTTGATATAAAAGATTTAGGTAAAAACCCTGATGAATTTAATTTAGATATATTTTTGGATTATGCTGATTCTAAAAATGTAGATAAAATAGGAATGGATGGTAGTACTTTGCCTATTTTTATGAAACGTGGTAATTATTTAACTGTAGGAGGTTGGGATATAATGTATCCATCACCTCATGTTGTAGATTGGGATTTTTTCTTGAAATGTAGTAAACATTTCCAAATGTGGAGAACTTATAACACTCATTTTTACCATTTTGCAGGAGCATCAACCAGAAAAACACCAGAACAATCCAAAAAATCAACTAAAAAGGAAATAGAAGCACATGAATTTGCAAGATTAAAATGGGGTTCGTATATTAAACATAACGAAAAAAATAATTTAAAATATATATAATACTACAAAAAAAATAATTAAAACAAACCAATAAATTGTTTGGTTACCTAACATTTCTTCCATATATTTATATATTGCGATAAAATTTTAATAAAACAATAATTAATTAGTAATGACAACAAATCAACAATCAAACAACGGACAAACTCAGGTTAATAGTGCTAGGGAAACGTTCAATTCAAAAGTATCCCGACTAAGTATGTTAGGGAAATCTAAAAAAGTTGCTTGGGATAACTTAAGAAGAAACAGGTCAATTTAATCCTAAAAATTAAAAATATGAAAATGATTTCTTGTATTAAATGCAAAGAAAATATGCCTGAATTAAGATTAACTAAATATGGGTATAAAGTATGTGTTAACTGTTCAACAGTAAGCACTAAACGTGGAGTAGCCATAACTAAAGGCACAGGAGATCATACTTGGACCGAAACTGTAATAATGGAGGAAGACCAATATGAATCCCTTGTAAATACAACTGCCAAAGAAAGAAATAGCCACAATAATATATAAATTTAATTAATGCCAAAGGCAAAACCACTATCTAAAGAACAAATCTTAGCCGCTATGGCTAAGACTAAGTCTAATATGAGTGCAGCTCGTTATCTTCACGTATCATACCAACATTATAAAAGATATGCTAAAAACTATGATGCTACAGAACCAGGATATGATAGTTTATTTTACCAACACAAAAACCAGAGCGGTAAAGGAATACCTAAATTTTTAAGAGGTCCTAAAAAAATGCCTCATATGTTGGAGATAATTGAAGGTAGAATAGCGGCCTCATCATTTGACCCTAATAAACTTAAATATGCCTTAATAGAACAAGGATATCTAGCAGAAGAATGTGCTGTATGTGCCTTTAAGGAAAGAAGAGTATTAGATTACAAAATGCCATTATTACTACATTTTCAAGATGGTAACAGTAATAATTATGGTTTAGATAACGTTCAATTATTATGTTATAATCATTATTTCTTACAAGTTGGAGATGTATTTAATAGTAAAGATGTAAAACAGATAGAAACGAAACAAGAGCATTTTGGTACTACTGAAAAAATAGAATGGGAAGTAAATGATTACCATTTACAACGTTTAAAAGAATTAGGTTTAGATGGAGATGATGAAGATGATCCTAACCAGTATGTAAGTAGAATATGAGAAAGGCAAAAAATCCAAAGTCATTAAACAAAAAACATCAAAAACTAGTTAATAACTACGATAAACAAAAAGCAAAACATCTTGAAAAATTAGGCACAAAATCTTTGGCTACTGATGAAAAGTTTCGTAAATTAAAGGATAAGAAAATCAATGGTGATTTCTTAAAAAACTTTTAATTATGGAATTTGAACATAACTGGGAATTTGATAGTGAAGATGAAATTCAAGATATCTTTACTTATGGTAGAAAAGAATTAAGTGATTTAATTGTAGACACAACCTTAGATAATTTACACACTGAAATTAATGATATACCCGTAGTATCTATCTACACCAAAGATACAGATATGTTTTATGATGTTATGATTGAACGTCCTGATATGGTGGAGACATTAGAACAAAACCTTGTATCAATGGAAGAATATGAAGATTATGAGCGTTGTTCTAAAATTGTAAAAGCTATAAATTATCTTAAATCTAAATAATATGAAATCTATTTTTAGAATTGGAATATTAACATCATCAATTTTTTTATTAGCATTCAAAACATATACAGCTAGAACAACAAAATCTATAGTCGAAATACCATCCAAGAAAATAACTCATATAGAGGTTCCTACCACAACTCCTACAATAATAATAAACCCAAAATCACATTCAGAATTTTTAAAGGCAATAGGTTTTAAAGAATCTGGTAATAGATATAATGTTGTAAATCGTTTTGGGTATATGGGTAAATATCAATTTGGTAAACGAACGCTTAGAGGTTTAGGATTTAAAATGAGTAAGAAAGAATTTCTGAATTCACCTGAAATTCAAGAAGAAGCAATGTATAAGTTACTTCAACAAAATAAAAGATACTTACGTAAATACATAAACAAATATAATGGTAAAGTAGTACATGGAGTGCTAGTTACAGAATCAGGATTATTAGCAGCAGCTCATTTAGGTGGAGCAGGAAGTGTAAAAAAATGGTTTAGAACAGGAAAAATCAGAAAAGATGGTAATGGAGTAAAAATAACTACTTACATGGAACGTTTTTCTGGTTATGATTTGTATTTATAATCAAATATATAAAATATGTTAAAGATTATAGGAGACAAAGGAGATAATGTAGGTTTAGGTGCCCTATCTTTATTTAATTCATTAACCGATGAAGATTTTTTGGCTATTCACAAAGCGGGACAATTAAAGAACTTATGTCTAGCTATAAGTTTAGATATACAATCTTTCAATAATAAAAAGGTTAAAACTTATGATGTTTAACTAGGATTTTCCAATAATCCTTCGTATATTCACGTATAAAATAAAGGTTATGCTATACGAATTTTCAAATCACAATAAACACGGTAATGTAAGAACAAGGATAATACCTTGGCCTAAAGGTAAAGCCTTCGGTATTAACCCACGTGGTTTAGGTGGGTTTATTGCTGTAAAAGTATTTAAGTATGAATATCATCATGAACTCAACCCACCAAGTTTATCTACTATAGGTGGTAAAAAATATATCCTTCCTACTTGGCAGGAGGTATTACCTGAAACACAATTGAGTGATATAAAATGGATTAAACCAAAACCAAAGGTTAAACAAGAACCAATTGTTGAAATTCATACTAGTAGTAGCAACCCAAATAAAACTTATAAAACAGTATATTACCCAGAATCAGGCAAGTTCCATTGTAATTGTATGGGTAGATTCAGAGCACGTGATGGTCGATGTAAGCACATAAAAGCGTTAGAGAAGAAAGTATTGTAATATGTATAATAAACGTAGAGTCGTGCCTACAAATTATACAAAACTTATAAGACCGAATGGCGAGTAGGGAAGCACGACCCCGAAAGCCGCTCGGTTTTTTTATTATGAAATATTTTATATATTACTTACACAAAGGAGATAATATACCTTGTTATATTGGAAAAACTAAAAATAAACTACAAAATAGGTTAGTTGCACATAGAAGAATAAAAAACCAACCCCTATATGAAATTGAATTTATAGATAAAGTAGATGATTGGAGGTTTTTTGAAAATTTTTATATAGAATTATTTACAAGTTGGGGGTTTAATTTAGAAAACCTAAATAAAGGAGGAGGTGGTCTTACCAACCACACTCGAGAAACAAAAAATAAAATAAGTAAAAGCCATAAACATAGAAAAGTTAATTGGGGGAATAAAATAAGTCAATCAATGAAACTTAAGAACACAGCAGGAGCTGTATTCCAGTATACTAAAGATAATATTTTTATAAAAGAATGGGAAGCAGCTTGCATTGCTGAAGATTTTTTTAATCCTGGGGATAGAAAAAAAAGGGATAATATTAGAGCATGTATTCGTAATGAACAGAAAACAGCTTATGGATATATTTGGCTACATAAAAGCATTGGAAATTAAGGTAAAATAATGCGTGAGAAATTTGGCTTCCCGGGGAAGAGTTCGTATATTTACGTGTTGGAAATGGTTCCGGCGTT
>Ga0228634_1001199_pt1 | contig 15578 bp, 19 predicted proteins | sample 42DmetaG_FD_190063 | JGI IMG/M metagenome (GOLD analysis project Ga0228634, IMG submission 190063) | Seawater microbial communities from Monterey Bay, California, United States - 42D | ecosystem: Environmental > Aquatic > Marine > Coastal | place: USA: California | collected 2016-09-27 | reverse complement strand
AGGAATTTTATTTTTTTTCTAATTATCATTTCATCTTCAAATGGTATTTTGAAAAGTCGACAAAATATCATTTCATTTTGAATTCTAATTTTGATTTAAAGATTGCGTTTTATATTATTTTATAATGGCTCAACCAAGTTTTATTACCACAATTGATAATAAACGCATTTATGATTTTTATAATCATAACCCGAACATTAATATTGAAACTATGAATCTTATTCTCCTTGATTTTATTAACCAAATTGGTAATGATATGACAAAGGTTATGTCTAATACTTTATTTGGTGAAATTCTAACTAATGTTAAAGATATTAAACATCAGGTTCATTCTATTAATGACAACTTTAAAAATAAACTTCAAGATAATAACAAGGATTTCCTTGATAATATTAAACTTGTTATTGGTCTTTCCTCTTCAGAAAATACTGATAAAATTATTCAATTATTAAATAAAAATACAGAATCTTTTATTGATAAAATTAATATTAGTATTCCAAAAACTCAACTCGAGTCGTCCAACGTTATCCAACAAAAACTAACATCATTTCAAGATTCTATTAATAGTGAAATTAAAACTTTTCTCTCTTCATCTTCTTCTGAAACAACTATTAAAGATTTTATTTCTACGCTTGATTCTAAAATTACTGCTATGCAACAACCTATTTATTCTTTTATTTCTTCCAATCAAGAACATCTTTCCAATAAATTAGAAAATCTTAAAGATGAAACTATTTCTAATAAAAATACAAACGATAAACTAATCTCTGATCTTGGAGATTTTTTAAATAAATATAAAACATCATCACAATTTAAAGGTCAATGTTCAGAAAATATGATTGAAGGTATTCTTAATAAAATGTACCCTACAGCCGAAATTATTAATTCTACAGCTCTTAAAGCATCCGGAGATTTTATTATCAAGAGAGAAGGCAAAAATGATATTCTAATTGAAAATAAAAATTATGAAGCAAACGTTAACATCGATGAAATTAAAAAATTCTTAAGAGATGTTAATGAACAAAAAACACATGCTATTATGATGTCACAATTCTCTGGTATTGCCTCAAAACCAAACGGTTTTATTGAAATTAACGATGGAAAAGTTCTTATTTATCTACATTATGTTGACTATTCTTCAGATAAAATTAAAATGGCCATTGATATTATTGATAATTTATCTGATAAATTACAAGATATTTACAATATTGAAAATAATGATGGATATTCTATTACAAAAGATTCACTTGAAAGAATTAATGATGAATATCAAAAATTCTTAAATCAAAAAGAAACCATGCAAATTACTTTAAAAGAATTTAATAAAAAATTTACAGCACAAATTGAAGAAATTAAAATGCCGAATCTATCAACATATCTTAATGATAAATTTGCATCCATTCAAAACCAACAATTTTTATGTGATGTATGTAATTTACCTTTTCAAAATAAAAGAAGTTTAGCTTCCCATAAAAAAATTCATAAAATAAAACAGGCTTCTACTATTATTGAAATTAATGCTTAAAAAATATTTTTTATTAAAATTGAATATTTTATTATATTTTTTTATAATAAAATAACGTACAATTATATTTATGAAATTATTCGACCTTCTTATTATTCTTCCTCCAGAAATTGTTAATATAATATATATATTTACATTGCGAGAAGAAAAATCCACTATTATTTCATATATAGTTAAACAAAAAATTAAATATAATAATATTATTAAAACATTATTATATAATCTATTAAATGAATCACCCTTTATAAATGAATTTAATATAATTGAAAATAACTATTATAATAATCTAAAACTTATTTATGATAATATATCCAACCTACCAAAAAAATATAATCGTGATTTTTGGTGTAATTATTGCGCATTACTATCATATAAATTAATGAAAATTACTCAAACGATACAATTCTATCCTGAAAATAGAAATAAATATTCTATTCTATTAAAAAAAACCATTACTATTTGGTTTAAAATTTGTACTAAATATAATTTTACATTAGAATATTGGTTATTTAATATTAAATCTAGAACTAAATCACGCAGTAAAAAAAAATCTCTGGATATCTTAAAAATTAATAATTTTGAAAATTATTATTTTGCTCCTTCTGTTTATATTAATTTAAATCAAATTCGTCCCAACTATAATACTGAAGCTTCTCTTTATCTACAATCTTTTTAGTTGAAGGTATATTCATAATACTAAAATATATTACATTCAATAATATATTAATTATATTTTTTATTAATTCACTACTATTATCTTCCATATTTATATTTATAGTTAAATTTTCACCATCTTCATTATATTCTATATTTGGAATTATATTTTTTCTCTCATATTCAACAATTCTTTTATTGATATATTCTTCAAAACTTTTTTCAACCTCACCATGCTTAATCTTATCAAACAACATTAAATTTATTTGTTCGCGGTTATTTTCAATTTTAGTTATTAAATTCGGTAATGAAAATGCATTCGTTCTTAATACTTCTGGATATGTTAAATATATTATTATGTTTTTATTATTTATTCTTGTTGATATTACATGTATTGTATTTTTTTTTACTTTTATACTACATTGTGCAAAATTTTGATTACTTAATTTATTATCAACCCCTAATATTTGTTCATTACAATCGTCCATCGTATATTTTAAAATCTTATATATATCTTCTTCAGTATAATCATCCTTATTTTTTTTTAAGATATTATTATCGGGATCGTTTATTTTTATCTTATTTTTATCATAAACATCTAAACATACAATCCAATGTAAATCGATTTTAACGTCTTCTAAATTATTTTCTTTCAGATAATTAATTAATTCTTCAATAATTTTACTCAACGGCACTACTTTATTTAATTTTTTATCACTATTATATTCATTGTGATATATTATATCACTATAACAATTCGTTAATTTGATACTATCTTTTATATCTGAAATTACATATAGTTCCGGTATTGTACTTCCGGGATTTATTATTTTATGTGCGATTTCATTAACTTTACTTGATTTATGATTACAAATATATTTAGTAATTGTTTTTACATTGTTGCATGCTTTTCCACAAAAATCACTATATAATATTAATCTAATATTATCAGGAATCGTTATAGAATCATCTTTATCATATAATAAAAAACCATGTCTTCCAGATATTATATAAGATAAACAATCTGTGCCACCTTCTTGCTTAAGTTTTTTTGTATATTTTAACTTCCTTTTTTCTCTTTTTGTATTTCTTTTTCTTTTTTTTGTATTTCTTTTTTTATTTTTTTTATATTCTTTGTAATTACCCATAATATATTATATTATATTATATTATAATATAATATAATATGGATGAATTTGATGGTTACGGTGATCTAAAACTTAAAGTTGAACAACTTGTTGACAATGATAAAGAAGCGAATACATTTTTTCAATCACTAACTACTCCTGATATTCCTGTAATATATATAGATACGATAGAAGATTGTTTCACAGATATAATTAATTTTAAATATGTTAATTATGATTTTATAATATTTCCTACTACTATAAAACTTTATAATAGAAAAACAAAGGAATATTCAACTCATTCAATTGTTATATTTTATCATAATTATGGTATATATTTATATGATCCTAATGGTAATTACAATACCGACCCTAATGATAGTGGTGTCATACAAGACTGGGGGTATTTTTTTAATGGTGTCTATTATTCAAAAATGGAAGATTTCAAAGATTCTATCGAGAGACCGCATCGTATTCAATTTGTTACTCCACAAACACCTGGAATACAATTTTTATTACCTATTATAGGAGAAAATACACAATATATTAAGAAGGGTGGTTATTGTATGTTTTTTAACTATATGGCTATACAAAAAGTTCTATATTATGGTAAAGACGCGTTTAAGGATGTTTATAATTCTTTAACAAACGATCCTTTTGAATATAAATCTCAATATTTATTTTATAAACCAGCGACTGAAATACAGGCACGTGACGGAACTGCCGGACCGAATACTTTTGAAGGGAAAACAAAAGAAATAATTGAAAATATATTTCAGGTAAATAATTCTAAAAAACGTAGAAGAGGTGGAAAATCTATGAAAACTAAAAAAAATAGAAAATCTATGAAAATTAAAAAAAATAGAAAATCTATGAAAATTAAAAAAAATAGAAAATCTATGAAAATTAAAAAAAATAGAAAATCTATGAAAACTAAAAAAAATAGAAAAAATAACAGATAATTTCTAATTAATTTTCTTTTTCTAAAAATACCTCACTACATACATTTTTCACTATTTTATCTTTGCAATTATCAATCGAACTTGCACAATTTGTTGTTAATTTTATAAATTCCCTCTTTAATATTTCATTTTCCATATAATTTGGATTAGCTTCTATCCATTTATTTAAATTTCTTATTTGTTTATTTTCTACCTTTCTAATCATATTATTTATTTGTTTATTATCTTCATCTTTTTCCCAGCTATCATTTTTTATATATATAGTTTCTCTCTTCTTGTCAGTACAATGAATCGGTCTTTCATATAAAGAAAGTTTATTCATATTATCCATTATTATATTTGTTAATCCGTTTCCTAACCCCTGATTAGTAGTAATTAGTAAGTTTTTCATAGAAATCTCTATTTTATCAATAAACTCATTCATTGTTAAAGCATCCTTACATTTTTCATTCAAGAAAATGTTTATATTAAACTTCTGTTTTACATTATTTGTATTATTATTATTATTCCCTATCAATGGTATCATTTCTGTTATTTGTTTTCTTAACTCTTGATTTTCCTTTAACATTACATTTTTGATTTCTTTATTTTCAGTTATTAATTTAACTACTAATTCTTTCATATCTAAATTTTCTTTATTTTCTTCTTTCTTTTCTATTTTACAACCTTGTTTTCTATGTCTATATAATCCTGATTTAAATTGATATACTTTACCACATTCACAATTAAAATGCGTTTTTTGCGTTATATTTATATCATTTGATACCATTGATATACCATTTCGCTTCATATTGTGTTTATCGGTCTGTAAATGTTTATTGTAATCATATTTATTATTACTGTTAAAGTCACATAATTCACATTTATATTTATATACGTTTTCTTGCGAGAAATTATATACCATTTATATCTATAATATGATATATAAAAAACGTCTAAATATTTTACAAAAAATAAATTAAAAATAATATTTTTTTTTCAATAACAAATATTATTTGTATAATAATAATTTTAGACCATTATCATCTAAACCTACTTTTTGCATATTTTTTTCAATTCTCTAAAACATAAATGAAAATTAGACATTTTTTATGTCCATTTTTGAAAAATAAAATAGAGAATTGAAAATTAGTAAAATTTATTAGTTTAGCTCGGAGGAAACCATAACTTTATTTTTTATACTTTATATATTTATTTTTCAATTGTATATGGAGTAATTTTTTATAATCTGGATATTATTAGTATTTTTTATTATTATTATTTGTTCTCTCAAAATACAAAATATATAATGTATAAATTATTTAATAATAATTTTATATTTAAAATATTATCATGAATTTAAACGTGGGAGATTTTATCAAGACTAATTTTTCACAGTTTCCTAGTTTAATAGTGCAAAAAGGAGAAAATGAGCATAGTAATTTATTATTAGTAACAATACATGAATATAGTGGAGATTATGCTTGGATTGTTAATAATAGCGATTTGAAACTATTTTCTTTAAAACCTGAAGAAGAGTTATCTATAGTAGTAAACTATGGGAATTGGTTTAGAGAATCTCATAAAAATTTATTTCAAGAAATCTTGTTAAAGAATATATATAAAAAGTAATTCATAAAAAAAATTGATAGTAATTTCAATAGTTTATAAAAATTACTAACACTAAATAATAAATTAACAATGAACTGTAATTACTCTCAAAATGAAATTAAAATTTGTGAAAATTCACAAATTGTTCTCTTTCAATCAGTTGAATTAGAATTAATTTTGAAAACCTACAATGAACTATTAGAACTTATTGAATTATTTTCAGAAAATGCTTCAGATAATAAATTGACTACTTTATTAACAAAAAAAAAAATTATCGAAAAAAAATATAATCCTATAATTAATGAGCAAAAACGGTTGTTAAAAAATACTAATAATAGATTGAAATATAATATTAACCGTGCATTATGTTAAATATTAATAATTATAAATATAAATAAAAAATTGATTTTTTATTTTTATCTCTATAAAATATTATCTTATATTAATTATAATGATTAAACTGACCAATAAAGTATTTAATTATGAATTAGAAAATCATAATGATGTAAGTAAAGAAAAATATAAACTGAAAACTTTAATAGATACCAAGGCCTTGATAAATTACGGTAATTATACACAGGAAATTTTATTGAAAACAAACGATGAAATTATATGGGATACTAATGTTATTATTTGTAGTAATAATATAAATTTTTATAAAGGTGTTGTATCTGGAAAAAAATTAATTATAACAACAAAAACTGATACTCTGGTAAAATTAGAATATGTTTGCTTACATGAAAAAAAATTAGCTCCAGGATCTGGTTGGGAAGCTATGTTGTAATTATATATATAATTAATTTAAAAACACTTTTTTAATGATTATTATAGAGAATATGATTTATTATCTTTTGGATACATTTACTACTTCATATAATATTACTCATTATATTTATCATACAACATTTTACTGTATGATTTGGTGTGTTGATTATTGCGCATCATATCATAATAATTCAGTACCAAATTGTACAATGTGTTCTAGTGAATATATTTGTGCAAATAGTACTAATATTGATCTCTATTAATATAATAATTGAAGTGATAAATATATATTTATAATATTTATTTAATTTAATGAAAGAATTTTTATATAAAAATGTTATATTTTATTGTGGTCAAAATGCTAACGAAAATTGGGATCTATTGGATAAATCTAATAATGAAAATAAAGAATACATTTGGTTTCATTTAAATAGTTTTGCATCGCCATATGTTATAATGTTTTCTACAATAAACGAATTAAAAAATCAATACAGTGAAGATGAAGTTCTAGAATTTTTAACTCATGGCGCTGAAATTTGTAAAGAAAATAGTAAATATAAATTTCTTAATGATCTTAAAATAGTTTATACTTCTCTTAAAAAAATTAAAAAAGGCAATAAAGTAGGTGAAGTAATTATTTCTGGTAAAAAAAATATTATTAAACTTTAATATTATTAATAAAATTGAAATTTATTACTTATTTATAAAAATAAATAACTAATAAATAAATAATAAATTTACCAATGTCTTTTCCATTGTGTGAAACTGTTTCGGAATATGAATTTATTATTGATAGCGACAATAATTGTTTGCGAGATTTAAACACAAGCGAATTAAATAAAAAATATAAAACTATGTCATTTACTTGTTGTGGAACAGTTTTTGATCATAGAAAACGTAAAACATATTTTCATACGCATACAACCACGGGAAAACATAAAAAATTTCTTTCATTAGAAAATGATAAATATAGAGAAGATTATGGTGATTATATTGATAAAAATGAGTTAATTAATTTTATGAGAAAAGAAATTAGAGATTATAAAACCCAACTACATTATAAAAGTGAAGAATCAAAATTAAAATCTACTCAAATTGACAAACTTGAGATTATTAATACAGATTTAAAGAAAATGAATATTGATTATAAAGAGAAATTAAGTAAAAAAACTAAAAAAAATCTTCGCATAGATAATTTAATTGACCTATAAATGTAGAATTATAAAAAAAATAGATTATATATATATATAATGTCAAATATTAGAGCAATAAGTGGTTCTACAAGAATAAGTAATCGACCTTCTGGTGGAGGATCAAAAAAAGCTGGAATACCTTCATCTACAAATATAAGTATGTGGACACATGTTGGATTTAGAAATAGAGATGTGACATGTGATTGTAATCCTGGTTTTATTTCTTGTACAAATCAATTAGGTGGAATTGGTAAGGGTAAAAGTCAGTTTGGACCTAGTGCAGATGGTGTGCAATGTAACAATAATTGTTTACCATCAAATTTTAATATAAGTATTCCATCTGGTGCAGTAGCAAACAATAATTCTACTACAACCCTAGTTTTAGCATGTATTGATCCTAGATTTATATCTGCTTTAGAATCATATCTATATAAAAAAATAATATCACAAGGATTTTCTTATGATTTATATATTCTAGCTGGAGCGTCTTTAGGTGGAAATGATGCTAATGACATATACCAAAATTGGCAAAATACTTTAGATGAACATATTAACGTAGCTTTAGCATTACATAGTATCGAAAAGATTGAGATTTATGACCACAAAAATTGTGGAGCATATATACATTTTAACAACGGCAATGATTCACTTATGGCTCATGAGGATCAATTACATGAATTAAAAACTCATATAGTGAGTCATAATTATTTTTATAATCCTACCGGACCTGCGCATCAATTCATGCCTGCTGATATAAATACTTTTATAATAAGTATAGATGGGTGTTTTAATGAGACTCCTATAACCGTACCACAGACACCAGTGTGTGAATATATCCCACCATCATCTGGTGCTAAAGTGTTAGTGTTAGGCTGTATAGATCCTCGTTTTCAAGCCATATTATCATCTTTCCTAGTAAATTATAAAGATGTGGAATTTACTTATGATTTATTTATACTAGCTGGAGCTAGTCTTGGCGTCAATCAATCATATATAAATTTTAATCCTAATTCAATTGAAAATACTCGGGATATGAACAATACCACGAATTATCCTTTGAATCAGATATCCCCGTGGGGTGTTAAATGGGGACCTACATTTTTTCAACATTTAGATATAGCTATACAATTACATAATATAACTGAAGTATGGGTATTTGACCATCTAGATTGTGGAGCATACAAACTGATTAACTTTGGAAGTGCGAGTGCAACAGATAATAATATAGAACCACATAGAGTAGAATTAAATAAATTAAAAGATAAAATAAATATGTATAGACCAAAGTTAGGGTATAATGGATATGTTATTGATATGCATGGTAATGTTAAAAAAGTATCTACAAATAATAAAGGAGCATGTAAATAAATGATTAATAGTATTTTTCTAGATTTTTTAAATTTTTTAGCTTTTCTAGATTTTTTACCACCGATATCGTACCTATTAGCTCTAATTTAAATAATATATAAATATTTTATTATTCTCCATTTATGGTTTTATTATGGTTATCTAAAACATTATTATATATCATTTCTGTGATTCTAGTAAGCAAATCTTCATTCATTTGTTTAAGTTTGGCATTTTCAACTATTAAATTTACAACGAAGTTTTTTAAATCATCAACATCTTTAATATTATCCGTTAATGCTTTATATATCATATTATTTCTATCTTCACCATTATTTTCGCTAAATTTGTTATCTGTATTTTTATCGTTATTAGATTCATTTTCATTTTCATTTTCATTTTCACAAACATCACAAATAATATTAGTTTCGACAAAATCACATTTTTGTTTATGGCTGTGTAATCCTTGCCTATATTTATATTTTTTACCACAAGCACAAACAAATTCTTTTTGTTCAGATTTAATTGTGTTATCATCAATTTGATTACACAATTTTTTATGTTTATTAGTAGACTGATGCTTAAGATAATCTCTTTTACTATCACTATTATAATTACATTTTATACAGGAGAATTTTTTATCACTATTTAAGGAGATTACGTCATTCATTTTTCATCTATATTAATGACGTATATATCCTTTAAACCATTTATAATATTAATAACTCTCTATATAAGTAATAATTTTTATATAATATTTTTATTTTTTACTGAAAATTTCGTGCTTATTTTTAAGTGCTTATTTTTCAGTAACTATTTAAGCAAATTTTTTTTCCAAATAGTAACATGTCCATCAATATAGATAAATTCTGAAAAATCGTTTAGTGTATCTTGGATAGAATTTAAATAATCGATAATATATGGTTCTCCACTAATCATCATTTTTGATGGGTTATAATTTGGTGAAATATCTACAATAATTATTTCTTCTTTTGCTACACGTAGAGCATTATCAATAATTAAATTATGTGCATAATTTGGCATTTCATGAAATGAAAACATACATGTTACGATATCATATTCATTATCAGCGCCATAATTTTCTGCATTACCAAAATAAAAATTTTTATTATTATGTGATTTTTTTGCAACGTCTAACATCTCTTTGCTAGTATCAATACCAGTATTTCCTATTTGTGTCGAAAATCCGGTCCCACAACAAAAATCAATAATTTTTTTTCCTGAATATTTATTTAAAATATCACTTCTAATATCTTTACCATTATATGCGTGATTATCAATTAATTTTGTAAAAAACGGAGATAGTTCAGCATGTATTCTACCTCTCAAACCAATATTTCCAAAATTATGAATATCTGGATGATAATAATATTTCAGCCCTTTAACTGAAAAAAAATTTAATAAAATAATAATATTTCGCATAAGATTCATACTATTATATTAATAGTATATTAGAGTGATTTATTTAAATATATTTTCAAAATCTACTGCAAATAGATTTTGAATAATAGATATAGCAGAAATAGTAATATTATTACTACCTCTATATTGACACTGTTTATATACCAATAATTTTTTTATAAATTGCTCATATGTATATTCATTGCGTACATTATTAACATTTTCAATTAAAATTAATTTTTTATAATCTAATAAAATACTTTCTGGTAATTTATCAAGTAATTCTTTGGTCCATTGTATCAGTCCAACCTTGTATATTTTATCTGAATATGTATAAGAATAATGATTTTGTAATATAAATATACATTTCAAAGTTTTAAAATACTCAAGACTGGTTAGATTATTTAATTCTTTGTTTACTACTACAAATGATAATATGGTTTTTTTATCAGTTATTTGTTTAAATATATCATAAAATACATCGCTGGGTAAGTTGTTAAATGTAATTGATAATTCCATATGATTAGTTTATGAATAAAATTATTTTTAATTTATTAATCAATTTTTTCTATACTATCATAATATGACTGGAATACTTCATTATTAAAAATAATATTAACTGGTGTTTCCCATTCATTATATGGAATAGCTTTGGTTGTAGGTTTGTCTAGATTAATTAATTTTTTTAATGCAATCATTCTTCTCTCCATTGGAGAGATTTTAGTATCTAATTTTCTAGATATTTGTTTCCATCGCCATTCAAATTGTAAAGCCGTATTCCATGTTGGAAATCCTTCAACATAACATGGTCTACTCCAAATTTCTCCATTTTTGACTCTAATACTTGTTGCTGTAGCTCCACCAGAAATTTCTTTATTATGTTGTCGAAGACGTCTATCTAAATCAACTGTAGCACCAACATAAGTTGATTTTGTTATAGATGATTCTAATAAATATACAAAAGACATAATTATATATATATATATTTTTTTAAGAGTATATAATATATGTATTTTTTTAAAAATATACTTACAAAAAATGGTAGACGGTTCGTTCTATACCATGTTGGTGCTGTAATCATGTTTACATTTTTATACTATATTCAGGACTATTTCATAACAAATAATTTTGAATTAGCAAAAAAATTATATCTTGTGGATAAGAATAAACACCAATCAAAAGATGATAAAGTAAACTCAATTTACTATTATTTATGGTTTTCTTTAATAACCCAAAGTACAGTAGGATATTCTGGAATATTGAATGAAGAAACTGGACAAAATATACCATTTTCAAAAATACACGAGATACCTTACCGAGTTTTTAATGTGACTCAACTATTATCTATATTTTTTATAACAGCATATTTAATGTAAAATAAAAACTTCATTACCACAATCATAATCATGACTAATGACAGTTAAACCAGCTTCATAAAATAAGTCATATAATTCATCTATTTTAAAAATATAATAATATCTGGGATGTTTTTTTTTCCAATAAACAGTATTATTTCCATAACTATTAAAAGTTACTCTAGTTTTAGAAGGTTGATTTATTGACCAAACAGATAATAATATTTTACCTTGTGGTTTTAATAATCGTTTAAATTCTTTTAATGCCTTCAAGCGATTATCTGTTGTGGATAAATGATGAAATGATGCTATGTTTATTATTGCATCAGCTGAATTGTTTTCTAATGGTATTTCAGTCATCTCACCATATACAGTTTTTAGACCGTCGTTATTGCAGATATCAAGAAAATTATTACAGTTATCTATTCCAATAAAATTATAATTATCATATTTCATATTTCTCCCATTACCACAGCCAATATCATATATTAATGAATTTTTTGGTAATTGCGTAATAAAACTAGTTACCCATGACCATTTATTAACTCTAGTTACTTTAAATTCGCTAGCGATTTCATCATAAATATTTTTAACAAATTTAATTTCAGTTTCATTAGACATAATATAATATTATAATTTTATTACTATAATATTATTCAATTTTTATTATCTTTTTTGTAAAATTATCTTTTTCTTGTATTTAATCTTTTTTTATTTTTACTTCTCTTTTTGCGTCTAGTTTTTTTAGATAACTTATTATGGACTTTATTAAATAATTTGGTAAATTCTTTAGATGATAATGAGAAAACATTTATTTTTCTTCTTCTTCTACCACCACCTACAAACATATAATCAAGACCTCCACCATCAACTAATAATTCTCTCATAAGTGCATATTCTGGTTCTATCTTTTCGTCATAAATTATTTTTTGACCTTCTGTCAGATCGTTATAATTAAACTTGATTTTTAAGAAATCTTTATAACTATTCATAACCATATCAATATCGCTATCTTCATTGAAAGGATCATCACTACTTGCATTATGTAAATTAAACCATTCTGTTCGAATTTCATCTTTAACTGTCATTTCAAAATATTCTTCATCAGGTGCCATATTTTCTAATTCTTCTAATGTTTCTGGTAGTTTTAAAGTTGGATCTAATGCCATAATTATTTTGTTATATTCTATTATTTTAGTATTATCAGTTATAGCACCACTTTGAAGCATCACTAACATTGTATGACGCAATTTTACTGCAAAGCGCTCATTTATACCTCTAATGCAACTTAATCCTCCAACGCCATATGTTGTATAACTTTCTACTATAACTTCTGAATAATAACTATCTTGGAAATTAATAGACTGTTGTTTAACATAGAGTAATATTAAATATATTAATTTAAACCATGTTAAATCTGGGATCTTTATATCGGGACGAAGATTAACATAATCATATGATCGTATTCTATGTATTAAGCATTGATTAAATCCATCTAATTTGGTTGTTTTTTCATCAGTTATAATTTTGGTTAAATTTTCATCTGCTCCTTCTGGAATATTTATTTTATCAATAATATGAAACATCGTTCTTGTTATAAAATCAATTATACCATTATTAGTATTGGGAATAGGATTTTGTTCAATCTCTGTTTGGGTGACATATTCTAATAATAATGTATGTAATTTTTTAATATTTGCAACATTAAAAGCTGCATGTATATCAGATGGATAAATCACAATTCTTTCTGCATCATCAAGACCTAATTCAATATTTGTATGTCCTTCGTTTGTTTCAAGCCCAAGTGAATCAATAAAAATAATAGGCTCATCTCTAATAGAATCAGTAAAATTACAGTTTAAAAATAGTATTCTTCTAAATGTTGTATTATTAAGAACTGCATTTGCGAAATTACAATCAGTCAAATCAAGATGTGTAAATACAGCATGTGATAAATTAATACCTCTAAAATTTATATTTGTTAATCCACTACAGTTCTGAAATGTTGATGCTCTTAAATCCGATTCTGTAAATATTGTTTCTGATGAGAATAATGTTGGATATATCTGTCCATTATTACCACCGAAAGGAATACATTGAATACCGTTTAATTTACATTTTATGAAAGATGTGGTTCTTAAATCAGAAGCATTAAAAGTTGCAGAAGTTAAATTTGTTTCAGTAAAGACTGTTTGATCAAGGCGCGTTTCGTTTAATCCAATCTTCATTAAATTGCAATTGGTAAAATTTGAAGATATTATTCGTGGACTACTTCTAAACTTTACTTTTGTGAATTTGCAATTTGTAAATGTACAATCTTGAATTAAAAATCGATCAAACTCAACCGCATTAAAAGTACAATTTGTAAAGTTGCAGTTATTAAAAGATTTTTGATTGAATTGTAATTTATCAAAATTGCAATCAATAAAATCTATATTAGTAAAACTGGTTAATAGAACTATATTTGTAACATTTAATTTTATAAAAGTCTTATCACTTATTTCTGTAATTATTGGAAAATGATATCCGGGAAATTTTGTAATGCGGACATGTTTGATAGGATCTGATTTTGTAAATGGAAATTTATCTATAGTTGAAAAACTACTAAAAATTGCACCAGTAATATCAGTATTTTGAAGAATAGTATTATTATTAACAGATATTTGACGCATATCAGCATGTTTAAATGATGATCCTGTAAAATCCGCTATTTTGGCGGGTGTTTTTCCAGTAGGAAGAGTTCCTTCTAATTTAACAAACGCCATATTTGCATAATTAAATTTTACATTATTCGCTGTTGCATTTGTAAAGTTACATTTTTCTAAATTACTCTTTGAAAAAATACTATTATTTATTTTACTACCAACAAAAGTGCACTTATCACCACTAAAATCCACGCCAGTAAAATTTAATTTTTCTAATGGTTTTCTGGAAAATGGAGGATTTTTATAATCACCATATTCTACATCTATATTTTTTAATGTTTTTTTGTATGTAGGTGCTCCCTTTGTTAACTCTTTTTTAAAGTTATCAACATTTCGTGTACCCTCACGTTTGTATGATTCTAGTCTCCGCTCTTCATTTAGTCTAATTTTTTTTGCAATGGATTTTCTAGTATTTGTTTGTATTTTGGTTGCTAGTTTATTTTTTTTTTCAATTGATTTTCTAGTCTGTTGTCCTTTAAATATTTTTGCTATTTTTGTTGCCGCTTTTCTTTTTTCACTAGTACCAATACCACCTTTTAATTTACGACGAGTATTCATTATATTATAGCTATATTTAAAAAATAAAATTGATAAATATAATATCTCGCTAAAAAAATTAGAATTATGGATGAAAATAAATTTAATTATGTTCTCGAAGAGAATATTATTCTTGATAAAATATGTATTAAAAATAATATTTATGATAAAAATGCTAAATTAATTTTAGAGATTGAGAAGTTTTGTAAAAGTAAAAAAAAGAATATATTTATAATTTCACTATCTGGTGGTGTGGATTCTATGGTTCTTGCGACAATTATTCATTTATTAGGGTACCAAGTAATTTGTATTCATATTAATTATAATAATCGAAACGAAACTATAGTTGAAGCTGAATTTATAAAATATTGGACTGATAAAAATAATATAGAACTT
>Ga0228634_1001187_pt1 | contig 15688 bp, 2 predicted proteins | sample 42DmetaG_FD_190063 | JGI IMG/M metagenome (GOLD analysis project Ga0228634, IMG submission 190063) | Seawater microbial communities from Monterey Bay, California, United States - 42D | ecosystem: Environmental > Aquatic > Marine > Coastal | place: USA: California | collected 2016-09-27 | reverse complement strand
CATTACAAACCATCACCGGCTGTGATAGTATAGTAACGTTAGACTTAACGATTAACAATAGTTATTTAGAGGATACGACAAGTTTAATAGCGTGTGATAGTGCAGAGTGGAATGGCGTGATGTATACGTTAAGTGGGGTGTATAGAGATACTCTACAGAGTATAGCAGGTTGTGATAGTATAGTAACGTTAGACTTAACGATAAATGGATCTAATTCTGGGGATACTACGACGTTAGTTGCTTGTGACAGTGCGGTATGGAATAGTATAACTTACGATAGTAGTGGAGTATATGTAGATACTCTACAGAGTGTAGCAGGCTGTGATAGTATAATAGTGTTAGACTTAACGATAAATAGCAGCTATTCTGGAGATACGACAACGTTGGTAGCATGTGATAGTGCGGTATGGAATAGTGTAACGTATGATAGTAGCGGAGTATATGTAGATACATTACAAACCATCACCGGCTGTGATAGTATAGTAACGTTAGACTTAACGATTAACAATAGTTATTTAGAGGATACGACAAGTTTAATAGCGTGTGATAGTGCAGAGTGGAATGGCGTGATGTATACTTTAAGTGGGGTGTATAGAGATACTCTACAGAGTATAGCAGGCTGTGATAGTATAGTAACTTTAGATTTAATAATTAATAGCACTTATTTTGATGATACTACATCACTAATTGGATGCGATAGTGTTAGTTGGAACGGAGAATACTATTATCAAACAGGTATTTATAATGATACGTTACAAAGAGTTACTGGTTGTGATAGTATTTTGACCTTAGATTTGATTATAAATCAGAGTGCTATGACAAATAATTTTGTCCAAATTTGTTCTGGTGATAGTGTTCTATTTGGTGGAATTTATCAGTCAACTAGTGGAGTATACTTTGATACATTACAAACCGCTGCTGGTTGTGATAGTATTACTTCAACCACTTTAACAGTAACAACATTCTACACGGTTCCATTGAATTCTCAAATTTGTAATAATGACAGTATATTATTTGGTGGAAATTATTTAGATTCCTCTGGAATATATTACGACACTGTACAAAATTCAAATGGATGTGATACATTGTTTGTATTAGATTTAGTTGTTGATTCTGCAATTCCAAATACTTTAATAAATATAAATGCATGTGATGAGTTCTTAATTCCGAATGGTATTTTAATAACTTCTTCTGGGTTATTTAATGATACATTAGTAGCAGTTAGCGGTTGCGATAGTATTATAAATTATAATGTAACTATAACTTACTCTTCTTTTGTGACAGTGACAGATACTGCTTGTGGTTCCTACCTTTCTCCACAAGGAAATATCTATACAGCTACAGGAATTTATACCGATACTCTTGTGAATTCTATTGGATGTGACAGTATTATAACAATCGATTTATTGATCTATTGTAGCGATTCAGATGGTGATGGTATCCCAGATGATATTGATCAAGACGACGACAACGATGGTATTTCAGATGTGGATGAAGGAACTGGTGATACAGATGGTGATGGCATCCCTGATTATTTAGATGTTGATAGTGATAACGATGGGATTTTTGACGTTGTTGAATCTGGAAATGGACTACTAGACACAAATAATGACGGAGTAATTGATTCTAACGACACTGGATTTAGCGATAATAATAATAATGGAATGGCAGATGGTTCAGAAAACACTAGTCCAATAGATAGTGATGAAGATGGAATTGCTGACTATTTAGATTTAGATAGTGATAACGATGGAATTTACGATGTGATCGAAGGAGGAGATGGTTCTCAAGATACCAATAATGATGGGGTAGTAGATTCTAATGACAATGGATTTGCAGATACAGACAATAATGGTATGTCAGATAATACCCAAGGTACTATCCCAATAGATAATGATAGTGATGGAATACTAGATTATCTAGACTTGGATAGTGATAACGACGGAATTTATGACGTTGTTGAATCAGGTAATGGTTCTCAAGACACAAATAATGATGGAGTAATTGATTTACTAGACTCTGGTTATTCTGATACTGATAATAATGGTATGTCAGATGTTTCTCAAGGTTCAATACCAACTGATACAGATAGTGATGGTACTGCAGATTATTTAGATTTAGACAGTGATGGAGATGGTTGTAGTGATGTGATAGAAGCAGGTTTTGTTGATGGAGATGGAGATGGTAATTTAGGAGATTCTCCAACTTCTCTAGACTCATTAGGTTTAGTTGTTAATAGTGGAGGATATTTAATACCTGTTGATCTTGACTCTACTGGAATCTATGACTTCTTAGAAGAAGGTTCTCAAGTTGTTATTGATATTCACCCATCAGAACTTGAGGTATTTAGTGAAGGAGATGATATTATTTTAACTACAGAATCAAACTCTTTATCTACTATTTTCTATCAATGGCAAATTAGCTCAGACGGAGGTGCTTCTTGGAATAATGTTATAGATAATGATATATTTAGTGGAGCACAAACCAACACTTTATATATGTATGGATTAACCAAAGAGTTTGATCAAAACTTATTACAGCTTGTAGTTTCAACACCTGGTTATATTTGCGGATCTGACGAAATTTCAGAACAAACCCTACTACAATTAGAAACTGTTTTGATACCTGAAGGATTTTCACCAAATGGCGACAATGTAAATGATACTTGGCATATTTCCGGAATAGATCAGTATCCTATAAACCATGTAGAAGTTTACAGCAGATGGGAGACAAAGGTATTTGAAACAGATAATTATGGAACGAATAATGAATGGAATGGAATTCCTAATGTACTAAATGGACTAATTCTTGGAAACAGCAATGTTCCAGAAGGAACTTATTTCTACATTATTACTTTCGGAGGTGAATATGAGGGCAAAAAGCCAATTAAAGGATTTGTCTACATAAGAAATAAATAACTATGAAAAAACTAATATTAATATCTCTATTTTTTAGTTTCTTGGTTTCAAGCAAATCTCAACAAGATGCAATGTTTACGTATTATATGTTTAACCATCAGTCTGTAAACCCAGCATATGTAGGTTCTAAAGATGTGATAAACGCAACGATGATTAATAGATCTCAGTGGACAGGTTTTGAAGGAGCTCCTTGGTCACATACTATTTGTGTAAATACTCCACTAATAAATGAATCTTTAGGATTCGGTTTAAGTTTTGCGAATGATAGGGTAGGACCAGCAGTATTAAATAACTTGACCTTAGATTTTGCATATCATTTACATTTATTTACTGATCATAGGTTATCAATGGGTGTTAAAGTTGGAGGAAATCATTCAAGATTTGATCTGAATGATTTAGAACTAGATAATCAAATAGACAATTCTTTTATGGTAAATAATGGAAAGTTTATGCCAAATTATGGATTTGGACTATATTACTACACACCAAAGTTTTATGTAGGTCTTTCATCCCCTCATCTAGTAAATTATGATTTTAACTCTACTCAAAGACATTATTTTTTAATAGCTGGTGGCATATTTAAAATAAATGACGAAATAAAAATAAGACCAAGTACTTTTGTCAAAGTTACTAGAAACGCTGCAAGTACTTTAGACCTTTCAGCATTACTAATTCTAAAAGATAAATTATGGGCTGGATTGGCATTTAGAGCCCCTTTTGGATTAATTCTACCTTCATCTAATAACGGTGGAGCTTATTCATTATTGGCTGGTATGAATATCAATGATCAGATTTCTGTTGGTTATTCTTTTAGTTATTCTTTAGGAAACCAAACCTTTAAGTACAATGGTGGATCTCATGAAATCTCCATTAGATATGATTATTTTTATGAAGTCAAAAAGGTAATTAAATCTCCAAGATATTTTTAATGGTTGCCAATTTTAAACACATATTACTTATATTTTTATCTGTATCATTTACAATAACTTTTTCACAGAAAAATGGGGTCGATCAGGTGATAAAGATAAATGGTAAGGATGGAACAACCCGATATTATAAAGGTGGGATTTTAGTTAAAATTGATTCTAACTTATCCAATAACGAATCTAATGCTTTAAACTCTAATAAATATGCTTTCAAAAATGCTCCAATATTTCAATTTGGATTTGGAAAAAGTGATCAAGTAGCTATGGATTGGGGTAATTATTATTTTGACAAAGAATCTTACCAAAAAGCCATTAATAGATTTAGTGATATAACAGAAAAAAATATAGATGTATTAAGAAAACTTGGAAAATCATATTTGAATTTAAATAATTTAGATAGCTCGGAGCACTATTTTAAAATTGTTGCTGAAAAAACAAATACCTCTGCGGATTGGTATAACTACTCTCACTTATTATACATGAACGAAAAGTTTGATGAAGCTGAAAGAATTAGGAATATATATGCCAATTCATCCGATGAAAAAAGAGCAGAAATATTTAAGAGCAATATTGCACATAAAGAACTTTTAGATAATATTTCTGAAGTGGATCTAATTAATCTTTCTATTAATACTGAAAATTCTGATTTTGGTGCCTACGCTGTAAAAAATGATTCTACCAATACCTATTTCACACTTTTTACAAGTGCTAATAAATCCTCTCTTAAAGAAATTAAAAAATCTAAGTTTGTGAAACCAGAACAACCTACTTATGATATTTTTAAAACTCAGTTAAATTATCCTTCTCTTGAGTTTTCTTCAACTGAATCTTTAAGTGGTGAATTATCAAATGAATATCAAGAAGGTCCATGTATAATCACACCTGATAAAAAAACTGTTTACCTTACAAGAAGTAATAATATAGAAGCTAATGACGATGCTCTTTATTTAAGTCTGTACTCTGTCGCAACAGGAATGCTCGATGAAAAGGATAGTGTAATTCCTTTTTCTGTTAATAACGACCATTATTCTGTTATGCATCCAACAATATCTAACGACGGGAAAAAAATATTTTTCTCAAGTAATATGCCAGGAGGATATGGTGGTCAAGATTTATATTACTGTGAAATTTTAGGTATTGAAGAAAAGAAAATAAACAGAAACCTTGAAAAAATAAACAAATTATCTGATCCTATTAATTTAGGTAGTAAGATTAACACCGAAGGAAATGAGGTATTTCCTTACTCTATGAACGATAATATTCTCTTTTATTCCTCAGATGGTAGAATTGGATTAGGAGGATTAGATGTTTTTATGGTTTACAACTATTTAGATTCAACTTTATTAAAGATTGATAACATAGGAAAACCATTTAATTCTCCAAAAGACGATTTTTCTTTTTTTATTTCAAAAGATATAAAGTTTGGATTTATATCTTCAAATAGACCAGGTGGTAAAGGAGATGATGATATATATTGTTTTAAGCTTAAATCTAGCATCTCAGAAGGAACAGATGATTATTATACTATGGTTAAAGGAGAGACTCTTGAGGTTATTTCAAATTCTGTTCTTAATAATGATTTTTTAAATGATACTGCCCATAATTTTCTTAACCAAAATGTTTTTCATAAAGCTGAAATTTTAAGTAACCCCTCCAATGGAAAAATTAATTTCAATAGCGATGGTACTTTTATCTATACTCCTAATAATGATAAAGTTTCAGTAGATAAATTTACCTACAGAATTTTAAATGACTTGTATTCTAATGATACAATAAATGTTTTTATAAAAGCTTTGGATAAAACAATTCCAGTTGCAGTTGATGATCATTATGTAATAAAAAAAGAAGAAAATTTTTCTGCAGATTCAATAAGTGGAACCCTGCATAACGATTCTGATTCTGGAGGGGATATCTTAACTACTATATTACTTGATTCGCCTTTACACGGAGAAATAGACTTTAAAAAAGATGGTTCCTTTACCTATTATCCAGAAGATTATTATGTTGAGTCAGATACCTTTACATACATTGTTACAGACGGGCAGTATTACGATACAGCAGAAGTTACTCTTGCAAGGTTAGTTTCTGGAGTTGATATAGCCACAATTATAGAAATTAATCCTATTTATTTTGATTTAAATAAATCCAATATTAGAGATGACGCCGCTACTGAACTTCTCAAAATAGTAAATGTAATGAACGAATACCCAACAATGGTGGTTGAATTAGGCTCGCACACAGATTGTAGAGCTTCTCGTACGTACAATAGAAATCTATCAGATAGAAGAGCCAAGTCTTCTGCAAGTTTTATCAAAGAAAGAATTTCTAATCCTGAAAGAATTTATGGAAAGGGATTTGGCGAGTCCAAGCTAAAAAATAAATGTGAATGCGAAGGTTCTAAAATTGTACCTTGTACAGAGGAAGAGCATCAGGAAAATAGACGTACTGAGTTTCTCATTATCAATATGTAATTTTATATATTTGCTCTTAAATGAAATCATTCAGGATTATAATTTTATTTCTAATAACTAATATTAGTTACCTATCCCATTCTCAATGTTCTAATCTTTCAGTTAATGCAGGTACAAATTCAAATAGGATAACAGAGAATTTATATGAAGAAAATTTTTCTAGTCAAAACGGTAAGGGTGCATTTGGATCAAGTATAGACGTAGCTGGTTGCTCATGGACAATAGATGTAAGTAGTGCTACGCTTTCTAACAATGATGATTATTTTAAGGTCGTAAATGAAAAGTTAGAAGCTAAAGATGTTGACGGAAATTGTATTTGGTACTCTCCAACTATCAATATTTCTAATTACCATAATGTTGCCTTAAGTTTAAATGCTAGTGAGAGTGGATCATTAGAAAGTTCGGATTATATAAAATCAGAGTACAGTATTGATGGAGGAGTTTGGACTTTTTTCTCTACTTATGGTCAAATATTTAATGATTTTAATAGTAGAACAGTTTCTCAAAATGGGTTAAGGGGCAACACAATACAGATTAGAATTTCGGTAAATAATGATTACGGAAATGAATATATAAGATTCGATAATGTAAAGGTTACTGGACAAACCTATAAAACAAATCTTTGTTATGGTTCATCAGTTAGTTTAGGAAGCGCTAATACCGCTGTATGGTCAGGTAGTGGAAATCCAGCTATTTCATATACCTGGACTCCTTCAACATCTTTGGACGATCCAACTATAGCAAGTCCAACTGCTAATCCAACTACTGACATAATTTATAAAGTAGTTTCTAGCCTAAACTATAATGGAAATATTTGTAAGGATAGTTCTCTTTTTTATGTTAATGTTACTCCACAAGTTACAATCCAAAGTAATTCTCCAGTATGTATTGACGATACTTTAGTTTTATCTGAAATAGGGGGGGACGCAAGTCTTTGGAATTGGACTTCTAATGGAAATGCAAATATTCTAACCTTTGAGGATACTACAACTAAGGTAGTTGGTATGGTAGATGGCGAAATATTTACAGTCTCAATTGAGGATGACTATGGGTGTACTAATTCAGAATCTATTTCAATAACAGTAAATCCAAAACCTACAAATGTTACTTCAAGTCCCCATGGTAGTTATTGCAGTTCAGACTCACCGGTTAATTTATCAGGTGGTTTACCTCTCGGTGGTTATTATGCTGCAGATACTGGTGTTGATAATAATACATATGATCCTTCAACTGCTGGATATGGTAGTGCTATTGTTTCTGTAGATATAATGTATATTTGGGCAAACTTTAATGGTTGTAAGGATACTGTTACAGCTCCAATTAGTATTCAATTAGCGCCAGAAGTAGATTTAAGCTCCCCGTTTTTATCATTGAATCCAACAGACGATGACTATATGACTGTTTCTGCTCAAACAGGTGGTTGGTCAAAATGCGGAAGTGAAGATCCAACATTTACTTTAGAACTAGAACTCACTAATGCTAGTGTTGCAAATAATTCAGCAAACGTCTCTTATGACCTAGATTTTGGAGATGGAAATTCAATAAATAATATTTTACCTGGTGTAATTTATAGTAATACTTACTTAGGTCAAGGTGCATATGATATAATTGTAACTGCAACTGACAATATTACAGGGTGTGTTAGAACTTATGAGAAAGAATTCTTCTATGGAACAAATCCTGCTGTATCTTTAGGAACACCTGGCAATACTACAGGAAGATGTGCACCTGCAAGCTATGGATTTCCAGTAGAATTTTTTACAATTGATTTGGCTACAGGAGACACTACGATTAATAGTCCAGGTACCTCCTATTTAAAATTTACCAACGATGGAAAACCAGATTCTTCCTTTATACATCCTAACCCAAAAGATAACTTAATTAAATCTGTTATCAATCACTCCTTCGACGAAGCTTCTTGTGGATATAGTTTCGCCGGACAGGACAACATATTTTCTATTGCAATAACTGCAACTAATGGATGTGGATCATCATCGGCTAGTGTGTTTCCAATCACACAATCTTCTCCTCCTATCGCCAAAATAGATTCTACAGATTCAATTTTTTGTATAAATGTTCCTGTAACATTTGTAGATTCTAGTAAAGCAGGAAAATTTGTATTATCATCTTGGAATGGCATTGGATATGATTATTCTTGTGATACAATTGGAGCTACTGCTTGGAAAATTACACCAAATACAGGCTTTACGGTAACTGCTGGTTCTTTGGGATCAATACCATTGGATTACTACGATTCAACAACTTATGGTACACCAGAAATAACACTTACTTTTCATGAAAGAAATACTTATAAAATTGCGCTTTATAAAAGCGCTCGGTGTGGAGGAGGAATTTCAAGTGATTCGACAGAGTATGAGTTCAAAATAGACTCGTTACCTCATGCAGATTTTATTATGGACAAAGATATTGATTGTGGCCCATTTTCAGTATCTAATGATAATATTTCCCTTTCAAAAAATGATTATTATGCCACTTTTGACTGGAGTTTTTCTACATTAATTAATGGATGTAGGGGCTCTGTAGGACCCACTATTGAAAAAGTTCTTTCAGACTCTTCATTGGTAAACCAATATTATCAGAATTTTGATGGAATGGATAATTTGGGACACGATGGAGTTAGTTCCAACCTTAATCTTGTTGATTGGACTATGGATGTTTCTGGAGCTAATATGGTAGATGTAAATGATTGGTTTAAAATAAGAAATGAAAAATTAGAGGCTAAAGACATAAATGGAACTGGTATATGGTATTCTCCAGTAGTGGATATTAGCTCTTATAATATGGTTTCTTTAGAGCTAAATGCAGAGGAAAGTCTTTTCGATTATTCAAATACCAACGATTTGGAAGGCTATTGGGAAATGGATGAAAATAGCGGACTTGTTGCTGGAGATTCGTCTGGAAATTCTAGAAATGGAGCAATTTCAGGAGCTACTTGGACAACAGGAAAAGTAGGTTCTGCCTTATCTTTTGACGGTAATGACGAGGTGATAGCGACTGGTTACAAGGGTATTCTAGGTTCAACTCCAAGAACCATAGCAGCCTGGATTAAGACTTCTACAACTGGTGTAATTACATATTGGGGAAACAATACACCTGGTCAAAAATCAACATTTAGAGTCCAAGATGACGATGGAATTGCAGGCTCCATTAGGTACGAAGTTAATTCTGGTTTTGTTTGCGGATCAACAGATTTAAGAGATAATCAATGGCACCATGTTTGTGCAGTTTTACCTAACGGAGTAACCGATGTTTCTCAGGTTCTTTTATATGTAGATGGTCAATTAGAAGGTTATAGTTTTATTCAATCTAGAACCATTAATACAGCCTCCTTAGACGATTTTAAAATTGGTAACGATGGTCTTAACAGATATTTTAATGGTCTTTTAGATGAAGTTCGTTTATACAGTAGAGCACTAGCTGTTGAAGAAATAAATGACCTACCAGGTTTCAACAATGTAATTGCTAATCTTAATGAACTTAAGACCGAGTTTAGAATTGACGGTGGTCCTTGGACTGTTGCTGAAAACAATGGTTCTCTGACAGGAGATTTCAATGCCGCTACTGTTTCTCAAGACAGTGTTATTGGTTCTATTCTTGAACTTAAAATTTCTATGAATACCGTAGATCAGATATTTACTGCGGATAATATTAAAATTTCTGGCTTTGGAAATTATGATTCACTAAATTCTATTTACAGTTTTACCAAAGCAGGACTTTATACTATTGATTTATCCGCTACAAATGTTTGTGGAACAGACTTGCATCAGGATACAGTTACAGTACAAGGAGCACCTATAGTTACCATTGATCCAATAATTGATACATGCGATACAAAAAACCTATTTCCAACAGCTACAATTGATACATGCTTTGGGATTATGTCTAGTTATTCATGGACCTTCCCAGGTTCTGCAGCCAACGAAACTTCCAACTTAGAAATACCCAATATGATTTACTACGATAGTGTTGGCGTATTTAAAACTTATATAGATGTTACCAATAATTGTGGAAGTGATCAAGATAGTCTAATTTTCGAAATTCATGATAACCCTGTAATTGATTTAAAACCTATAGATTCTATTTGTTTTGGTCTTAATACTACGCTATTTCCAACTGTTACGGAAGGTTCACCTAGTTATTCCTACAATTGGTCCTCCAATGCTTTCATTTCAAATAGCTCATCATCTACACCAAATATTTCTACTAACTCTGACCAAAACGTTTATTTAGAAGTTACTGATGTAAATAGCTGTAAGGCATTTGATACTATTTTTATAGATGTTTTAGAACTGCCTATAGTAGATGCTGGAACAGATCAAAGTGTTTGTCCTGAGGATACAGCTTTTTTAACAGGTTCTATTTCAGGTGCCATCCCACCATATACTTTCTCATGGGATTTAGCTTCTTTGTCGGATATTACTATTCTTAATCCATATTATGATATGGATGGTACAGAAACTTTTACTCTTACTGCTGTAGATAGTTTTGGATGTACTAATAATAATTCAGTTGTTATAAATGAGAGAATTTCTCCAGCTGTTAATGCTGGTCTGGATACTGCTTTATGTGATCAACCTATTGCCGTTGATTTTAATGGCTCACCAAGCGGTGGAATATGGGTGGGAAGTAAAATTGATAATGCAGGTTTATTTTTACCAAATGGTATAGTTCAAGATACTGCCATTTATCAATATACAGATGTTTTTGGCTGTTATAATGAAGATACATTATTAATTGATGTACAGGCAACTGTTCTTGCAAATGCTGGGATTGATTTTGAAAAATGTGTAAGTGAAACACAAATCCCATTAAATGGACTTCCTTTAGGAGGTTATTGGAATCATGTGAATATAAACTCACAAATTTTTACCGTAACCCAGCCAGATACTTTAGACTTAGTATATTTTTATGGTTCTGGAAATTGTTTAAATAACGATACCATGAATCTAGTCATAAATCCATTGCCGATTGTAGATATTGGTAATGACTTTGAGTCTTGCATTGATGATGCTGATGTATTATTGGTCCCTAGTGTTCTTGGAGGAACATGGACTGGTAATGGTATAACTAATCCAAATGGAACATTTACTCCCTCGAATGCAAGTGTTGGAATACATAATTTGAATTATTTTTTCAGAGATACCAATACTTGTGAAACTACAGAATCTATTCAAGCAACAGTGTATTCTTTGCCTGTGGTATCAACTCAAATAGATACTGTTATTTGTGATCTTCCCGTAGATGTTACTTTAAATGCTTCTCCAATTGGTGGAAATTGGATAGATTCTAATATTACAAATAATGGTATTTACAGTCCGGATGGTTCAGGAACTTTTAAATTATACTACGAATTCACAGATGTAAATACCTGCTACAATATTGATTCTATGATTTTAACAGTGAATCCACCTCAAATTGCTGACGCTGGTCTGGATATCCAAGCGTGTGCAGATACAGGTTTAATTATGTTAAATGGTTTACCACCGGCTGCAGGTAGTTGGTATGGTAGTGGAGTTTCATTAAGCGGTGATTATAATGTTACAACGGCTGATACTGTAGATCTTGTTTATAATATAGGTGCTGGAAATTGTTTTACTACTGATACAATGAATTTATTAATTCGTCCTCTTCCTAAAATTACTTTAGATGCAAGCTTTCAAATGTGTTTATCAGATGATGATACTACTATTCAGTTCTCACCAACGGGAGGATTACTTGATGGAACTGGTATATTAAATTCTAGTACTGGACTTTTTAGTCCGTCAACAGCTGGAGTAGGTACTCATAAATTAGTTTATTCTTATCAGCATCCAATAACAGGTTGTTGGAATTACGATTCTCTAGAAATAGATGTACAATCTTTACCAATTGTGAATTATACTCATGATAGTATATTTTGTTTGAATGTTGGGCATGCCATTAATAATACAACTACGACAGTTCAAAATCACTATTGGACAATTTCTAATGGAACTACCTCTAACTTAAGTTCACCAGTATTTAATTTGAATACTGTTGGTTTTTATGATTTAAATTATATTGCTGTTACTAGTGCAGGATGTACGGATTCAATGAAAACTTCTTTTGAAGTATTGGCTCCTCCAACTGCATCTTATTCTATCCCAGACTCTGGTTGTGGGCCGTTGCTTGTGAATTTTACCAATAATTCTACTGGAAAATATGTTGATTATTTATGGAATCTAGGGTTTGAAAATCATTTGGGAACAGATTCAATTAGCACAGATACAGTACCTACTGATCAATCTTATCCAGCAAGTTTATATACGGATACCACTTATTATACTTCTTTAACGGTTACCAATGTTTGTGGAGTTGCAACTCAAAATACTGAAATAATTAGTATGCCAATGCCTGTTTCTAGGTTTGGACTTCTATCAAACGTAGGAGATTGCCTGTCTGGATCTGTTACTTTGGCAAATAATAGCTACGGATTACCTGATGTGTACTATTGGGATTTTGGAGATGGTACTTTTGGATCTAACTCAGATACTATTTTTGATCATTATTATGCACCTGGTAATGGCAATAGTTTTTACAATATAGTTATGTCGGTTACCAACGAGTGCGGAACAGATACAACAACAGAAACAGTAACGATAGCTCCAAGTAATTTAGTGGCGTTTTTTAGTGTGGATACAACTGTGGGTTGTGCGCCTTTTACAGTAGATTTCAATCAGTTTACTGTCAATGGAAGTAATAACCAAAGTTGGGATTTTGACGATGGTAATTTTTCTAATTTATACTCTCCAACTCACACTTTTTCTGATAGTGGAACTTATGAAGTTTCTTTAGCTGTCAGCAATGCTTGTAACTTTGATACAGCTTATAAAACTATTAGGGTTAATACCTCTCCAAATATTGAATTTAATGTAATTGATGATACTTTGTGCGCTGGATCAGTTTTTCAATTTAACAACCTTTCTGATAACGGCATAAGTAACAGTTGGGATTTTGGAGATAGTACTTATTCCTATATTACTAATCCTACTCATATTTTTACAGACTCTGGTAACTACAGAGTTATATTAACTGGTTCTTCACTAACCAACAACTGTGAAGCATTTGATTCTGTGGACCTAGTAGTATTGCCATATCCAGATATTACTGCAACATCTGACACTTCTAATGGTTGTATTCCTCTTCCTGTTAATTTTTCAAGTACTGTAAATTCTGTTGGTTATTATCTATGGAATTTTGGCGATGGAAATACATCAACTCTCTCCAACCCATCTCATACTTACACCAACGATGGATATTATAGTGTAAATGTTAGATTTGAAGATTTAAGTGGTTGTGTAGATTCTTTTGATTTTGATATTATACCTTATCCAGTACCAATTTCAAATTTTACCCCTGTACAGTTAGACACATGTGTCTTACCAATTAATTATAATTTTCAGAACAATTCTATTGGAGCATCTTCCTATAATTGGGATTTCGGAGATGGTTCAACGTCTATAAACACTTTACCAACTCACAACTATACATCACCTGGAAATTTCAATGTAAATCTTGTTGTATCCAACACTTATGGATGTAGCGATAGTATTTCTAGTAATATAATTGTAAATCCTGCTCCCGATGCTCAATTCAATATAATTCAATTAGATACTTGTGTTTTACCAGCTAGTTTTTCTTTGGTGAATAATTCCACAGGTTCAATTTTCAATACTTGGAACTTTGGAAATGGATCAATTTCTAATAGTCCAAACCTTACTTACTCTTACACCAATCCTGGATCTTACGATATTTCATTAGTAGTTATGAGCCAATTTGGTTGTTTTGATAGTTTGACTAGTAGTGTGAATGTATCTCCAGTTCCTCAAGTTAGTTTTAATTATTCTAAGTTGGATTCTTGTATATTACCATCTAATTATTCATTTACAAATACATCTTCTGGAGCTACATCTTATTTATGGACTTTTGATACAATAGCTAATTCTATCCAAAATAATCCCTTTTTTAGTTTTAATGATGACGGAATATATCAAGTAACTCTTTTAGCCAATAATTCATTGGGTTGTTCAGACTCTGTAATTAATTACATTAATGTTAGCCCAATACCAATTGCTGATTTTAGCCTTGATACTACAATAGGATGTGAACCTTTTAATGCCATTCTCACCAATAATTCACAATATTCTAATTTTTATAATTGGGATTTTAACGATGGTAATACAGGATCATTTTTAAATGGCTCTCACGTCTTTCAAAATTCTGGAAATTATACTGTAAAACTAGTTGTCGAAGATTTAAACGGATGTAAAGATTCAACATTTGAAAATTTAAATATTTATCCTTCACCTACATCTAACTATACCTATGTATCTACAGATCCATGTTATTTACCTATACAAGTTGATTTCACCAATACTTCTGTAGGAGGAAGTAGTTTTCAATGGGATTTTGGAAACGGTCAAGTAAATACCTTTACAAATCCTTCCACTATTTACGATTCTATTGGTATTTACAATGTTCAATTAATTACTGGAAATAGCTACAATTGTTACGATACGTTGAATAACAACTTTAATGTTTTTTATAACCAAGTACCTAATGCTTTGTTAAATTTTGATGAATCTAATTGTTTGAGAGACACCTCGTTTCTTTATTCAAGTTCTTTATTTGCAGATTCTTTAGTTTGGGATTTAGGCAATGGAGTAATTTTAAATGGAGATTCAATTTCATTTGTTTTTGACTCTGTTGGTCAATATAACATCACCTTGTTTGCCTACAACTTGAATAGTGGATGCTCAGATACTTCACAAGGCAATAACATACTAGAGATTCTTCCTACACCAATTGCTGACTTTGAATTAAATCAAATTCAAAGTTATGAGCCTCTAAGTGGTTCAATAGAATTTATTAACAATTCAATAGATGCTGATACCTATTTTTGGAATTTTTCAGATTTAGAGACATCTAGTGAAGCTTTTCCTACTTATTATTATAGTTATGATTACGACGGTACTTATTATTATACATTATATGCATACAATTCCAACCAATGTCTAGATAGTTTGACTAAAGAACTGTATATAGAATACAAAAAGGCACTTTATGTTCCAAATGCATTATATCCTTCAGCTGCTAATTATGAAGTCTCTAGATTTATTCCTAAAGGAACTGGGATGAAAAAGTATAGAGTTGAAATTTTTGATCTTTTTGGAAATGTCATTTGGGAAAGTACCGCTTTAGACGATGAGGGTAAGCCTACAGAATCTTGGAATGGTCAATATAACGGAATTGATGTAGAACCAGATGTTTATATTTGGAAAATTGAAGCACAGTTTAAGGACGATAGTTTTTGGGAAGGACAAACTCCAATTGA
>Ga0228634_1001185_pt1 | contig 15697 bp, 12 predicted proteins | sample 42DmetaG_FD_190063 | JGI IMG/M metagenome (GOLD analysis project Ga0228634, IMG submission 190063) | Seawater microbial communities from Monterey Bay, California, United States - 42D | ecosystem: Environmental > Aquatic > Marine > Coastal | place: USA: California | collected 2016-09-27 | reverse complement strand
GCGTATTCGCGCCAATGATGAGCTGTATGTTACCTCCGAAGGCTCGGTCGAGCTGGTACAAGAGACGCTGTTTAATACAGAAATTCGATTGCCCGCCAATCTGGTAGAAGGCGCCTATGAGACCCGAATTTTCCTGACCCGCGGGGGTGAGGTTACGGCCATTTACAATGATGTCATTGAGGTTAGCAAAGTCGGGCTAGAGCGTTTCATTTACAATCTCGCGCACGAACAGCCGCTGATTTACGGCCTTCTGTCATTGTTTATTGCGATTTCGGCGGGGTGGATGGCCTCTGCGGTGTTCCGATTTATTCGTTGAAAATCAACGTTTTGCGTTAAATGTAAATATCGTTAACAGCCTGTTAATCCTTCAGCCTTAAAACCGAAAAACGGTTCATGGGAAAAGGCTTGGATGTTTGGAACAGCATTGGACTAGGCTTAGAGGCCAAAGGCTTCTTAATAAGGCGTTTCTACCCGCTTGGATCGTGTTTGGGGTCTTTTTGATCAGTTTTGCCTTCATCGAACGGCAAACCGACATCATTCATTCGCAGGCAGAACGCGCTGAGGTGCGCAAATCCGTTGGTGAGGTGCAATCCCGAATGGAGGGCATCATTCATTCCGACGTACAGCTTTTGCGTGGCCTTGTCGCCAGCGTGTCACTGCATCCCGAGATGAACCAAGAGGAATTCAGCGCGCTCTCGCACCTGGTTGTTGATGGTAATGAGGATTTCTACGGGATCGCGATTGCCCCCGATTTGGTCGTCACGCTCGTTCATCCGATCGAAAGGCATCAAAATGTTATCGGACTGAACTATAATGAAAATGCCGCAATTTCCAAGTTGGCCGAGCAGGCGCGTATCACGCGAGATCTGGTGTTTTCAGGTCCGATTGAGTTGTTGAAAGGCGGAGGCACAGGTTTCGTCGCGCGGTTCCCCATTTTTGTCGAACGCGACGGGGTTGAGGTATTTTGGGGCATCGTTTCTAGCGTCTTAGATGAATACCAATTGTACGAAAGTGCGGGGCTTTTGGACCCTGAGCTAGGGTTGTCTTTCGCGATACGTGGACGAAACGGTCTGGGCGCCAGTGGTGATGTTTTTTATGGCGATGAAGAGATTTTTAACTCTGACGCGATACTTAGTACGATTAATCTGCCGGTGGGGTCATGGCAGCTTGCGGCTATTCCGCAGGCTGGCTGGTCCACGTCGCATTTTGCCAGCTGGTGGGTGCGTGTGCCCGTCATTTTGGTTGGGCTTTTGGTGCTTGTTCCCACATTTTTGATGTGCAGTATTTCACAGCAGCGAAATGTGATGGTCAAATCGTTGTCTCGCAACGAACGCCAGTTGCGCGAACAAAGCCAAGAATTGAAAAAGCTGTCTACGGTGGTCGAATCCGCGTCTGACAGCATCGTGATCAGTGATAAGTTTGGCCGCATCCAATGGGTTAATAAGGCATTTACGGTCTTAACAGGCTATAGCTTTGACGAGGCCATTGGAAAGACGCCTGCGCAAATCCTCAATGGTCCGGAGACCAGTCAAGACACGATTAACCAAATCCGGGAACATTTGGCGGCCGGTCACCCTTATCGGACCGAAATCTTAAACTACACCAAGGATAGACGTAAAATCTGGATAGAGACGTATTTGGTGCCGACCCGGGGCGAAACAGGTGAGGTGATTTTCACCGCTGCGATTGAGCGAGATATCACCGCGACAAAGCGTCAGGAACACGAGCTTGCCGAGGCAAGGAATGTTGCCGAAAGGGCGACAGAGGCCAAATCCGCGTTTATCGCCACCATGAGCCACGAAATTCGCACGCCGATGAATGGGATCATCGGAATGTCTGAACTGCTAAAGGAAAGCAAGCTTCCGGCAGAGGCGCGCGGGCATGTCAAAATTGTCCATGAATCCGCTCAGTCGTTGTTGGCCATCATTAACGATATTCTCGATCTTTCTAGCCTTGAGGCCGGCAAGCTAGAAATCTCATCGCATGATTTTGACCTCAGGAAATGTATCGAAGGGGCCGTGGGGCTGGTGCGTGCGACGGCCCTAAACAAAGGATTGAAGATTGCGGTCGAGATGTCTGATGACCTCCCGTATTTTGTGTCTGGTGATGATGGGCGTATCCGTCAGATTATGCTGAACCTTCTGGGAAATGCGGTGAAGTTCACCTCCGAAGGTCAAATCACCTTGCGCGCAAATACTGACAAGAAAGACCCCCATCGATTACACATTGAGGTCGAGGATACCGGTATTGGCCTCTCGGATGAGCAGATACCCCATGTGTTCGACCGCTTTGCGCAGGCCGACGCAGGTATTGCGCGTAAATTCGGGGGAACAGGCCTTGGTTTGTCGATCGCTCGCCATTTGGTTCATCAAATGGATGGCGGGATTTCGGTGCGCTCGGCGCTGGGTAAGGGGACGTGCTTTTCCTTCACGATCCAAGTGGCGCCAGCGGTTGATGTGCCGATCATTGAGGCCGTCGAACGCCCAATCGATCTGAGTGTTCTGCGGGGTCTGCGCCTGCTTTTGGTTGAAGACAACGGCACCAACCGCTTTCTCATTCACCGCTTTCTTAAGGATGCAGGGCTCGAGATTTGGGATGCAAAAGACGGGTTGGAGGGGATTGATGTCTTTGAGCAGGTCCAGCCTGACATTGTGTTAATGGATATGTCGATGCCCAAGCTGGACGGTGTCGAGGCGACGCGCCGCATTCGTGCGATGAACCTGCCGCAACCGCCGATTATCGCCCTTACAGCCAATGCGTTTGAAAGTGACCGTGAAGCATGTTTGAACGCAGGCATGAACGATTTCCTGTCCAAGCCGCTGCAAAAAAAGCAGTTATTGGCAACGCTTATTGAATGCCTCGAACATCATGAGAGGCATGTTGATATTCCACAGGCGCAGGCCGTGAATTAGCGTTTAGCGCACCATCCCAACGATCTCGTAGGTTTGCTTTAGGATCGGCTCAGAAAGTTCGCGGGCACGCTCCGCGCCGCGCGCAAGAATGCGGTCAATCTCGGCAGTGTCTTCCATCAAACGGCCCATTTCTGTGGAAATCGGGGCGAGTTTGTCCACGGCGATCTCGGCCAAGTCTTGCTTGAAGTAGCCAAACAATTTGCCCGCGTTGGCCTCTACGACTGCGGCGGGTGTTTCCTCGGTCAAGGCGGCCCAGATGTTCACAAGGTTGCGCGCCTCTGGCCGCGCGTCGAGGCCATCCAGCGTTTCGGGCAGCGGATCGGGATCGGTCTTGGCCTTTTTGATCTTTTTCGCGATTTGGTCGGCCGTATCCGTCAGGTTGATCCGGGTCATGTCCGATGGGTCCGACTTTGACATCTTCTTGGTGCCGTCGCGCAGGTTCATCACCCGTGTCGCGGCCCCTTCAATCACTGGTTCAGTGATCGGAAAGAAATCTACGCCAAAGTCGTGGTTGAACTTGGCGGCGATATCGCGCGTCAGCTCAAGGTGTTGTTTTTGGTCCTCACCAACGGGGACGTGCGTTGCGTGATAGATCAGAATGTCAGCAGCCATGAGAGCGGGATACGCGAACAGCCCAAGGGACGCGCCTTCGGCATTTTCGCCTGCTTTGTCTTTCCACTGGGTCATGCGGCCCATCCAGCCCATGCGCGCCACGCAATTGAAAATCCAAGCCAATTGCGCGTGCTCGGGGACTTGTGATTGGTTGAACAGGATCGATTTTTCGGGGTCGATCCCGCTGGCGATAAAGCCCGCGCACAATTCCCGCGTGTTGTGGCGCAATGCGGCAGGATCGTTCAGCACTGTCGTGATCGCGTGTAGGTCCACCATGCAATAAACAGTCTCGAATGAGCCTTCGTTTTGCATATCCACGAACCGCTTCATCGCGCCCAGATAATTGCCCAGCGTCAAACCACCCGACGGTTGGATGCCGGAAAAAACGCGCTTGGTGAATTGGGCTTCGGACATGGTGGCCTCATGGAAAGGATCGAAAGTGGTCCTTTCGCTTAGCGAGGCGGTGCTGGGGCGTCAACCAAAGGGGCAGGCTGCGACTGGTCTTGGGGGGCATTCCGCGCTAGGCGTTGGCCAACACTCGCACAGGACCCGTATGTATGAACGCCGATCCAAACGCCTCTCCCTTTCTTGATGTGCCGCGCACTGTTGTCGCCTTGGCGGCGGTTATCGGCGGGGTGGAGGGGATGTTTTCTCTCGCGCAAGCAGGATATTTGGGCGGAGATGGTGGCATCGGGTGGAGGATCAACGCCATCAGCGACTTCGGCTTTAGCGGCGAAATCCTGGATTGGATGATCACGACAGGGCAATTCCCGCTCGAACATTTGCGTCGGTTTGTGACCTATCCGTTCCTGCACCTCAGCTTCACGCATGTGCTGTTTTCGGTGGTGTTTATCTTGGCCATAGGCAAGGCGATTTCGGGTGCGTTCGGGGGATGGCGGCTGCTGGCCGTGTTCTTCGGGGCCTCGACCTTTGGGGCGTTCGTCTACGGCTATCTGTTTGAATTCCTGACGCCCTTGGTCGGCAGCTACCCGGGCAATTACGGGTTGATCGGCGCGTTCACTTTCCTGTTGTGGGTGCGCGCGCGCGTCATGGGTGAGGCCCCCATGAAGGCATTTTCTCTGATCGGTTTCCTGTTGGGTATTCAACTCTTGTTCGCGGCGATTTTCGGATCAACCGGGGATTGGACAGCGGATTTGGCGGGTTTCGTTGCAGGATTTGGGATGTCGTTTTTCTTGATCCCGGGCGGATGGGCCCGGTTGCGCGACAGCCTGCGCCGCTAGCGCCGTAACGCCGCCCGCAGTTCGCGCAATCGGAACGCGCCGCATAGCTGACCCGCGATTGCGTATGTTGCGATGCCTACTGCGACCAAAATAGCCAAGCCGAGATACCGCCAACCATCCATGCCCAGCACTGGGCCAAGGGTAATTTCAGCGAACCACAAAACTGCGCCCATCATGAGTGAGGCAAAGATCACGCGCCAAATGCGGCCTTTGAATTGGGCGTCAAAGGTTGCAGCCTGCCCAATATCGCGACTGCCGCGCCATAACAGCCAAACCATGCCCCATCCCGCGAGCGTGGTGCCAAGTGCAGCGGCCATGAACCCAATAAACGGAGCGAGGCCAATGGCTACAGCGGCGTTAATGAACAGTGAGATTACCGCATAGCGCAGGGGGGCTTTGGTGTCTTCGCGGGCGAAAAACAGGGGCTGAAACACCTTTTGCAGAACAAAAGCAGGCAGGCCCGCGCCATAAACGATCAGCGCGAGCGCGGTAAAGGCGGTGTCGTCGGCGTTGAAGGCTCCGCGCTCAAACAAGACGGACACGAGCGGGACAGCCAACACAACAAGGGCGACGGCTGCCGGAATGGTCAAAAGTAGGGCGAATTCTCCCGCGCGGGAAAACGCTTCTTGGCCGCCAGCTTCATCCTCGGCGCGGACACGGCGTGCAAGCTCGGGCAGGAGGACCACGCCGATTGCGACGCCCACAACCCCCAAAGGCAATTGGTATAATCGGTCGGCATAGGCCAGCCACGCGACCGCGCCTTCAAAATAGCTGGCGACTTGGCGACCGACCAAAAGGTTAATTTGCATCACGCCGCCTGCCAAGGCGGCGGGCCCTGCGATGATGGCGAGCCGTTTAAGTTCCGGCGTCATGCGGGGGCGGCGGATCGTAAGCGTGTGGCCCGCCCGGCGTGCCGCCCAATAGACCAAGCCCAATTGCGCCATGCCGCCCACAGGCACGCACCACGCCAGCACGATGCCGATGGCCGATGGTGTTGGCGTGCCAAAGACCGCCACACCCAGCATGCCCGCAATGAACACAAGGTTGAGCAAAACAGGGGCCGCCGCCGCCGCCAAAAACCGGCTGTTGGCATTCAGTAGCCCTGATACCAGTGCAGCAAGTGAGATCATAAGGATGTAGGGAAACGCGATGCGCCCGTAGATCACCGCAAGAGAAAACCGTTCATCCGCTGCAAAGCCAGAGGCCATGACCCAAACCAGCGCAGGCATGAACACCACGCCCAAAACGGAGAACACCGAAAGGATGACGAATAACCCCGTGAACGCGTCGCGGGCAAAGTCGTCGGCGTCCTCACCGCCCTCTAGCTTTTTGGCGTACATCGGCACAAAGGCCATGTTGAACGCGCCTTCCGCGAAGAAACGGCGGAACATGTTGGGCAGCGAAAAGGCGATCAAGAACGCCTCGGCCACGCCGCTTGTGCCTAGAAACCGCGCGATAAAGATGTCGCGCATGAAGCCCAGCACGCGGCTGGCCATTGTCCAGCCTCCGACAGTCAGGAACCCTCTTAGCATGTCTTAGGCGCCCGCCCGTTCCTTGACGCGCGCAATCGCGGCGCGCAGTTTTTTCTCGAGATCGGCTTGTTTGGACTTGGAGTGTAGCTTGAGCCCGAACATGTCCTTTACGTAGAACACGTCCACCACCTGCGCGCCGTAGGTCGCGATGGTGGCGGTGGCGATGTAGATGTTCGCGTCTGCGAGAGTGCGTGTCAGGTCATACAGCAGGCCGGGGCGATCGCGGGTGTCGACCTCAACGATTGTGTAAATCTCTGAACCTTCGTTATCGAAGGTGATCGACGTGGGTACCGCAAAGGGCCGCTCGCGTTTCTTGATTTCACGCCCCTGAAGCGCGTCAGAGGTGATGACCTCGCCGCGTAGGGTCTTTTCGATCATGCCGCGCAGGCGGGGCAGGCGGTTGGCCTCATAGGGGTGACCGTCACCGTCTTGCAGCCAGAACACCGACGTTGCGTATCCATCCTTCGAGGTAAACGTCCGGGCGTCGATGATGTTGGCCCCCACGAGCGACAGCGCACCCGCGAGCCGGGTGAACACGCCGGGGTGGTCTTCGTTGGCAAACAGCGCGCGGGTCGCATCGCGCTCTTCATCGGGTTCCAGCTCAACCTTGAATTCGTCGGCTGCAATGTCCTGCAACATATGGGCAAAGCGCACTTGCGCCCCAGTGGGAAGGCCCTGCCAATAGGTGCCGTAGTGGCGCCCAATCTCGGCGCGGAGGCGTGTTTCGGTCCATGTATTGGGCATCGCATCGCGGAACAATTTGCGGGCCTTGGCCTCACGGGTTTCGCGGTTCACGTCCTCTAGCCCGTTCTCTAGCGCGAGGGCCGTAGCACGGTGCAGGGCGCGCAGCATCTGCGCCTTCCAGTTGTTCCACACGTTGGGGCCAACGCCGCGAATGTCACACACGGTGAGCACAGTCAGCAGGTCGAGCCGCTTGCGCGTTTTGACGGCTTTGGCAAAATCGCGCACTGTGCGGGGGTCGGAAATATCCCGCTTTTGCGACATGTCGGACATCAGCAGGTGATAACGCACCAGCCATTCGACGGTCTCGACTTCTTCTTTGCGCAAGCCAAAGCGGGGGGCCACTTGTCGGGCGATCTGTGCCCCAAGGACCGAGTGATCTTCGGGCCGCCCTTTCCCGATATCATGCAGCAGCATCGCCACGTACAGGACCCGTCGGTTAACGCCGTCCTTTAGGATGGATGAAGCCAGCGGCAGGTCATCGCGCAGCTCTTCGCGCTCAATCTCTGCAAGGTTTGAGATGACCTGTATCGTATGCTCATCAACCGTGTAGCTGTGATACATATTGAACTGCATCATCGCGACGATGGGCGCGAATTCCGGCAAGAACGCAGCCAAAACGCCCAGTTCGTTCATGCGCCGCAGGGACCGTTCGGGATTGCCGTGTTTGAGCATCAGCCCAAGGAACAATTTGTTCGCCTCGGGTGTTTCGCGCATTCGCTGGTCGATCAGGTGCAGGTTGGCCGAGATCAGCCGCATCGTATCGGGGTGCAGCAAAAAGCCAGTGCGCAAGGCCTCTTCGAACACGCGCAGCAGGTTCAGCGGGTCGGACAGAAACGCGGCCTCATCCTCAACGTTGATGCGTTCTTGGTGCAGCACGTAGGGGGCTTTTAGTTTCTTGGGGCGTTTGCCACGCAGGAACCCAAAGATGCCGGGCTTTGATTTCGTGTTGTCGGCTTCAAGTGCCGTGAGCACGATGCGCGTGAGCTCACCCACCTTGGTCGCGTGGCGAAAGTAGGCCTGCATAAAGTGTTCAACGCCGCGTCGGCCACCCCGGTCGGTATAGCCCAAGCGTGCGGCGACCTCGACCTGCATGTCGAAGGTCAGGTGATCGGCGGCGCGGTTTGTGACCAGATGCAGGTGACAGCGCACGGACCACAAGAACCGCTCTGCGGCTTCGAAGCTTCTGAATTCTTCGGGACGAAAGACACCCAAATCCACAAGGTCTGCGGCGTCGCGCACACCGTAGCGATACTTTGCGATCCAATACAGCGTCTGGAGGTCCCTAAGGCCGCCCTTGGCCTCTTTGACGTTCGGCTCCAGCATATAACGCTGACCGCCTTGTTTGCGGTGCCGCTCGCTGCGTTCGATGAGCTTTCCTTCAACGAACTCGGGGATTGTCTGGGAAAACAACTCAGCCCACAGCCGGTCCCGCAGGTCCGTGGCCAAGGCGCCGCGTCCGCAGATAAGTCTTTGTTCTAGAAGTGCGGTGCGGATGGTCAAATCCTCACGCCCAAGGCGGAGGCAATCCTTTACGGTACGACTGGAATGTCCGACCTTCAGCTTCAAATCCCACAGCATGTAGAGCATGGATTCAATCACGCTCTCGACCCAGGGGGTCATTTTGTAGGGCGTGAGAAACAGCAGATCGACGTCAGAATGGGGGGCCATTTCGCCGCGCCCATAGCCGCCCACGGCCAGCACCGCGATCTGTTCGCCCTCAGTTGGGTGCGGGTTTGGGTGTAGGATGCGTGTGGCGACGTGAAACACGCATTCCACGATGCAATCCGTCAGAAAACTGTAGGCATGGGTGACGCGGCGGGCGCGGCTTGGGTCGGCCTCAAACCCAGCGGCAATGGCGTCGCGGCCAAGGGTGCGGGCGTCGCCCAGTGTCTCAACGGTTGCCTTGCGGACCGCGCCGCTGTCGGGCGCGTTGGCAAGCGCTGTTTCGAGCGCGTCGAGCATTGGCTCTACGTCGAATATCCTGCGTGCCTCAACGATCAGGTCGCTGGGGGCAAGTGTGCTTAGGTCCCGCGGTAAACGGCGGGGGGCGGAGGTCTTAGAGACCCGGGGTTCCGAAACGTCTTGGGGCAGGGGAGATCACCTGAACTTGGCCGTCAATGATTTGCGCGATGGCTAAGGCACGTTCGTTGGTGCCATCGGCTCGCAGTCGGAATACCCCGTTCACGCCCGCAAAGCCAGAGGGCTGCGTCAATGATGCGGGGCCGATTTCGCCCGCATCGCGGACGACAGCGCCAATCGCGGATATGCCGTCAAATGCGAGGCCCGCAAGGGGGTGCGGCGCACGGGCAAAGGCGGCTTGAAAACGGCTGTCGAATTGGGCTGAAAGCCCTTGGTCCGGTAGGGCGAACCACCCGCCCTGTAGCCCTGCGAGGCTGAGTGCCTCTGATGGGACATCCCAACGTGCGAGGCCCATGAACTGGACATCACCGGGTTGAATGCCGTTTTCGGGCAGAAGTTGCGCAAAGATCGGCAGCGCGCCGGAATAGGCCGAAGTGAAGAATACCGAATTGGCACCGGCCTCGCGGACAGCGTCGCGCACGATGGGCACGGCATTGAACACGCCCTCTTGCGACAGCTCATATGGGATCGCGGCCACAAGAGTTGCGCCTGATTTACCGACTGCAGATTGGACGGCAGCTCGGGCGATATTGCCCGCCGTATCGTTGGCATGCAGGACTGCCACGCGGTTGCGGCCTTGGGCTGTGGCGTAGCTGATCACGCGATCTGCGGTGTTTTCAAACGTGTTACCAAGGACATAGACATTGCCCCCCGCGACGGAAGTGTTGTTGGAGAAACTCAGGACTGAGACGTTGTCGTTCGCCACTGCGATGCCCACTGCGGCGGCAACATCTGCATAAAGCGGCCCAAGAATGACCTTGGCCCCGTCATCCACGGCGCGCGTGGCAGCGGCGGCCCCAATGGCTGCGTCACCTGCCGTTTCATATACTCTCAGGTCAAGGCGGACCCCTGCAAGATCACCGATTGCAAGGCGTGCGGCGTCCTCTAGGGCCTGTGCGACAACACTGTCACCGGCGTTGGCGGAGCCGTAGGGTAACAAAATGGCAACCGGCACGGCACGATCAGCGGAAACCGCGCGGGAGCCCCCACCGGGGAAGTTGGCCTGACACCCCGCAACCGCCAGCGCACCCAAAACCAACATCGCGCACCGCGAAACACGAGAAAAAAGCCACCCGATCATGAGACCCACCCTTTGAATTAATGCGGGAATTCATCGAAATCCCATAGACCTTCCGTCGAAACTAGAGCCTATAGTCAGCCAAGTAAACGATGCGAAGGGAATTGAGCATGACGCGCGCCACATCGCCACTGAGCGCGAGCCTTGCCCCGGGGCTTTACCTTGTTGCCACGCCAATCGGTGCTGCGCGGGATATCACATTGCGGGGTCTCGATATACTGGGGTCGGCAGATATGCTTGCCGCTGAAGATACGAGAACCGCGCGCAAGTTGATGGAATTGCATGGAATTTCACGCGATGGTCGCCAGATCGTGGCCTATCACGATCACAATGGTCCCACTGCGCGCCCCCGGTTGTTGGCAGCCCTGCAGGAGGGAAAATCAGTAGCCTATGTGTCAGAGGCAGGCACGCCCATGGTTGCGGATCCGGGCTATCAGTTGGTGCGTGACGCGCATGATGCGGATGTGCCGGTGTTTGCGGCACCCGGTGCCTCGGCCGTGTTATCGGCGCTGTGCGTCGCGGGATTGCCAACGGATCGGTTCTATTTCGCAGGGTTCCCGCCGAGTGCGGCCAAAGCGCGTGAGACGTTCCTGAAGGGGTTGAAGTCGATCCCGGGGACGCTTGTTTTGTATGAAAGCCCCAAGCGCATTAGCGAATTATTAAAAGCCTGTCTGATAGTTTTAGGGGATCGCGAATGCGCCTTGTGCCGCGAGTTGACCAAGAAATTTGAAGAAACACGCCGTGGTATGATGTCTGACGTTTTGACCTCTGTGATCGATCACCCTCCGAAGGGGGAAATTGTTCTCGTGATCGGTGAGGGTGCTGCTGAGGTCGCCTCTGAGGGGGATATCGAAGCGGCGCTGCGCGAAGCACTTCAAACGTTGAAGGTCAAAGAGGCGGCTGCGATGATCGCGGAGGATTTCTCGATTTCACGGAGGGATGCGTATCAAATGGCTTTGAAATTGGGCGATAAATGAGAAGTCTTACCAATTATCTTGCCGGTTTGGCCGCAGAGCAGTCGGTTGCCATTCGATACATTCGCGGTGGTCACACCTTATTGGGTCATCGCTGGCGTGGTATTGGGGGTGAGATTGACCTCATTTTTGAAAAAGCGGGCACCTGCGTTTTTGTCGAAGTCAAGAAAAGCAAAGCGTTTGCACGTGCGGCGGAAAGTTTAGGCCCTCGACAGATCCAACGTCTTTTTGGTGCGGCGGCTGAATTCCTGTCTGGTCAGCCGAAGGGTGATCTTACGCCATCACGGTTTGACGTGGCGCTAGTAGATCAATCTGGCCAAATAGAGGTCATCGAAAACGCACTGTGCGCCTAGTGGCGTATACTTGTGCGTTGCGCGGCTCGTCCGACTGCGCCATCTAGGCAAAGATGGTTAAATGGAGACGGACATGGCGCTGCGTGTAGCATTCCAGATGGACCCGATTACGGGTGTCGATATTAACGCGGATTCCAGCTTTCGACTGGCGCTAGAGGCTCAGGCCCGTGGGCATGAGCTGTTCTATTACCCACCAACCGCATTGGCTTATGACACAGGCCGCATCATGGCCCGTGGCCACGGAATGGAAGTCCGCAATGTGGTGGGCGATCATGTTACTCTGCAGCCTGAAACCGAGCTCGATCTTGCATCCATGGATGTGGTTTGGCTGCGCCAAGATCCGCCGTTCGACATGGGCTACATCACAACGACACATGTGTTGGATCGCCTCGAGGGGGAGGCGCTGGTCGTGAATGACCCGACTTGGGTGCGAAACTGGCCGGAAAAGCTGATGGTTTTGGACTTTCCAGAGCTGACACCGCCAACGATGGTGACACGCGATTTGGAGACTTTGAAAGCCTTCCGTGCGCGGCATGGTGACGTCATTCTTAAGCCGCTTTATGGCAATGGCGGCGCGGGCGTGTTTCGCCTAACCCCCGAAGATCGTAATCTTAATTCACTGCATGAGCTGTTTTCGTCCGTGAACAATGAACCGCTTATTATGCAGAAATTTCTGCCCGCCGTGAGCGCGGGGGATAAACGGATTATCCTGGTGGATGGCGAACCAATTGGCGCGATCAACCGTGTCCCTGCTGAGGGTGAAACGCGATCGAATATGCATGTTGGTGGGCGGCCCGAGCCGGTTGGAATGACCGACCGTGACCTTGAGATTTGTGCAGCCATTGGGCCAAAGTTGCGTGAAGCAGGTCAGATTTTTGTCGGGATTGACGTGATTGGCGACTACCTGACCGAGATTAATGTCACGTCCCCTACAGGCTTGCGGGAGCTTGAGGCATTTGATGGCGTCAATGGTGCGGCACTGATCTGGGATGCGATTGAGCGGAAGCTGGCGGACTAAACTTTAGGGGCGGCGACCAGTCGATATGATAACGCCTCACCTATGTGCGGGGTGTCGACATCAACGTCCCCTGCTAAGTCAGCGATGGTGCGCGAAACTCGCAATACCCGGTGATACCCTCGCGCGCTGAGCGCAAATCGCTCCGTCGCGAGGTCGAGCATCGCTTGCCCGGCCTGTGTTGGGCGGCACACATCCATCAAGACTTCGCCCTCACAATCCGAATTGGTGTGGGTGTTGTCGATGCTGGCGTAGCGTTCAGTTTGGATCGCGCGGGCGGCGGCAACTCGCTCAGCCACCTGAGCGGAGCTATCGCCGGTTGGTTCACGTTTCAGTTCATCGGCTGGAACTTGTAGCATTTCAATCCGAAGGTCGAAGCGGTCGAGCAGCGGGCCTGAGATTTTTTCGATGTAGTCCGCGCCACAGATTGGGGCACGACCGCACGCGAGGTTTGCGTCATAGAGGTGTCCGCAGCGGCATGGGTTGGCGGCGGCGATCAGCAAAAAACGGCAGGGATAGCGGACATGAGCATTCGCGCGTGAGACGACGACTTCGCCATTTTCAAGGGGTTGGCGAAGGGATTCGAGCGTTTGGCGTTGGTATTCTGGGAACTCGTCCATGAACAAAACACCATTGTGCGCGAGTGAGATTTCACCCGGTCCGGCGCCTTTGCCACCACCAACCAGCGCGGGCATTGAGGCTGTGTGATGCGGATCGCGAAAAGGCCGCGTTCGGGCAATGCCCCCTTCACCAAGCAGGCCTGCGATCGAGTGGACCATCGATGTTTCAAGCGCCTCGGCCGGCGTGAGGTCCGGCAAAATGGACGGTAACCGGGCCGCTATCATGGACTTTCCGCACCCCGGACTTCCGACCATTAGCAGGTGATGCCGGCCAGTGGCTGCAATTTCGAGCGCGCGTTTCGCACGGGCTTGGCCCCGAATATCGCGCAAATCGCGATCATGCTGAATGGGTGCAAGGTGGGCCGGATGCGCCTGCGCGAGGGGTTTGGCCCCGGTGAAATGTGCCAGTAGCGCCGCTAAGCTAGACACGCCAAACACCCGCGTGGCGCCGACCCAAGCGGCCTCAGTGCTGCATTCTTCGGGGCAGTATAATTCCGTTTCAAGTGTGCCAGCAGTGACCGCGGCAGGTAGCGCACCCTTGATTGGGATCAGTTTGCCAGAAAGAGATAACTCGCCCAATGACATTATGCGCGCGACTTTATCCTGCGGGAGCATATCAATCGCAGCGAGGATCGCGGCGGCGATTGGCAGATCGAAATGCGCGCCCGTTTTTGGCAGGTCCGCTGGGGAAAGGTTGATCGTGATCCGCTTGGATGGCATCGCCACATTCAAATGCGCGAGTGCGGCGCGCACCCTGTCCTTCGCCTCACTGATGGCTTTGCTGGGAAGCCCAACGATTGAGAATGACGGCAGCCCGGGCGCGAGCGCGCATTCTACCTTAACCGGTCGTGCGACCAATCCGTCGAAAGCGACGGTGTATGTACTTGCGAGCATTGCGCCCCCTCGATGGCATCTTGGGACAGGATTAGCTGCAAGGTGTTTACGATTGGTAAAGCTTCATGAAGGCTGGCCATGCTTCTGGATCGGCGCATGTTTTGTCTCGGCAAGTTGCATTGCAAAAGCCAAAGACCCGTCCTCTAAGTTCAAGAAAATGGGTCACTGGTCCACCGGAATATGGGCAGCTGTCATTCTCTGAGGTGCCTTTTGCAACCGGCTGGGCAGAGAGCGATTTTGGCCCAGGCCAGGGGCCTTTGGGGAGGCCCTTGTCGTATTCGCTCAGCGTTCGATTACGTGCCTCACCCATGGCGCGCCAGCGGCGGAAGGAGGGGTCGTGTAAATGCGCGCTCACATACTCTGCGGCGGCTTGGTCGACTGGCAGCCCGTATCCCGCGATGCGAGCAGCGACAGGTGCATAGAAGGCATCAACCGCCCCATATTCGCCAAATAACCAAGGTCCCTGTCCACCTAGACTGCGCGCGTGATCCCACAGCATGATGATGCGTTTGATATCACGCATAACTGCTTCTGAAGGTCGAAAATCCTGCCATTTATGCCGCAAATTCATAGGGCAGTCACCGCGCAACGCCATGAAACCACTGTGCATTTCAGCCATGAGCGACCGCGCAGCACTCCGACTTTTGGGATCTTTGGGAAGCAATGGCAGCTCAGGGTTCGCCTCAATAATTCCTTCAAAGATTGCGAGGGAATCTGTCCAAACTGCCCCAGAAGGCGCGCGCACCGCAGGGACGGTTGCCGCGGGAAACCACGGCTTCAGGTCTTCCGCAAACCCCGGTTGATAGAACTCGGTGGTGTGAATGTTCACAGGGACCCCAAAGCGCTCGAACAGCAGCCAAGCACGCAGGCTCCAGCTTGAATACGATTTATCGCCGATCAAAAGGTCATATGTCATGAGCCTAGCATAGCTCTGTTAAATGCCGATGTGCCAATGATGTTTTTCCGGCATCGCTATCACGGATGGTGATTGGCGAAATCACCCTCGAATTTATTGCCGTCCCATGTGATCCGCGTGATCGAGAGCGGCTCAATTACTTGTCCAAGGGCCTCATATGGTGTGATGTTGAGCGCACGCGCCCATTGCGTGAGGATCACCCCCATATGGGCAACAATAATAATGTCAGAATAGGTGCCCGTTAACACATCACAGCCAGCATTTACCCTTTCGGTGACGTCATTCCAGCTCTCGCCACCGGGTGCTTTTTGCGTGCCAGGGGCATCAAAGAAAGCACGGCATTCGGGGCTGTCGATTGCGTCGAACGTTTGGTTTTCCCATTCGCCATAGTGAAATTCGCGAAAGCGTTTTTCATGCATGAGCCGGGATCGCGTGCCTTGTATCGCGTCTGCGGTGGTCCGGGTGCGGAGCAGATCGCTGCTTATAATGGGTGCGTCAGGCAAAGCGGCACTGACGCGCGCGATCTGATCGGTGTTGGACAGATCGGCTGGCAAATCGGTCCAGCCAACCATCGTCTTTGCATGGGTCGGGCCGTGACGTACCCACCAAAAGCGGGTCATTGCGGGACCTCGGGCAGTGTTCCTTTGAGGGCAAAGGGCAGGCCCGA
>Ga0228634_1001179_pt1 | contig 15725 bp, 17 predicted proteins | sample 42DmetaG_FD_190063 | JGI IMG/M metagenome (GOLD analysis project Ga0228634, IMG submission 190063) | Seawater microbial communities from Monterey Bay, California, United States - 42D | ecosystem: Environmental > Aquatic > Marine > Coastal | place: USA: California | collected 2016-09-27 | reverse complement strand
TGGATGACCTAAAGTAATGGGGCTCGTGTGTGTATTGGGTGATGCGCCATATGCATTAATGTCGGAGGAATACGCTTTCGTTTTTGTTAAAAGCTGGGCATGTACCTCAAGACCAATCACTGCCTCATATTTATCTCTTTGCTCTTGTGTCATTATCAGATACTTGAAATCAATTCTTTCATAATTAATGTCATTTTCGGTTCTTGCTTAGCTGCAACCTCAATGACTTCTTGATGTGTGACTTTTTTTATTTTCCCTGGAACACCTAGGTCAGTAATTATTGAAATCGCAAAACAAGGTATGCTCATATGTCTGGCAACAATAACTTCTGGAACGGTTGACATACCCACCGCATCAGCGCCAATATTATGGACATACTGATACTCTGCAGGAGTTTCAAGAGTTGGCCCGGTCAAACCAGCATAAATACCCTTTGAAACTTTAATGTTATTCGCGTCTGCGATTTCTTGTGCTTTTTCAATCATTCTGTGACAATATGGCTCACTCATATCCGGGAAACGTGGGCCTAATTCCTCGAAGTTCTTTCCGATTAAAGGATTCCCTGGGAATAAGTCAATATGGTCATTAAGAATCATTATTTCACCGATCTCAAAAGCTTCGTTGACACCACCAGACGCATTACTAACAAATAGTCTTTCTATACCTAGAAATTTCATAACGCGAACAGGAAAGGTAACCTCTTTTAGATCGTAGCCTTCATAGTAATGAAATCTGCCTTGCATAGCTACCACAGATTTACCTCCGAGTAAACCGAAAATTAATTTTCCCGAATGTCCTTTAACAGTTGAAATTGGAAAATGAGGAATATCTTCGTAGGCAATTTCATGCACAATATCTATTTCATTCACGAGCCCACCTAGCCCCGTGCCAAGAATAATGCCAATTGAAGGCTTCACATCCGTTCTTCCTTGGATGTATGAAGCAGCTGCTTTAAATTCCTCTAACATGCTTTTTTATTAAAGATTGAAAATCACTTTCTTCTCGGATTCGAATATTCATGGGTTGATAGTACCAAGGGTAATTGCCTTCACAAATTAATGTCTTAAATTTTGAAAGCCGAACCTTGTCCTTTTCTGTTGTAAGAATAATCGATTCTTCTAGGTCAAAGGTATCAAATTTTTCATGGATTTTATTTATGTCGGATGCAGTAAAAACATGATGGTCTCGAAATGAAATCGAATGAACCAGGAAGTTATTTTTCAAATGATTTAACAGGTGCTCAGGATTGGCAATTCCTGTGACAAGTAGAACATTTTTAATCGTGTTGATTTTTTTGTCAAAAGGCACCATTTTCCCATAACTGATGCTGCTAAAGAAAATTGGTTTTCCAAATCGGCCCATGCCATTTTGAATTTCTAATAATTTTGCTTGAGAAAGTTCTTCAGGACTTTTAGTCACCATTATTATATCTGTGCGCTTCGCATTTTTAATCGGTTCTCGAAGCCTACCAACAGGAAGTATTTTATCCTCTATAAATAAGTCATCAAACGGAGTTGTAAGAATTGATAATGTTGGCGTAATTTTTCTATGCTGAAAAACATCATCATAAATAATAGCGCATTCTGGATGATCCCTCCTAATCTTTTCGCTGCCAAAGACGCGGTCTGCACAAACAAAAACATGTGCGCGGTTCTCAAACCTTTGTTTGAACATAAGAGGTTCATCACCTACAGATTGACTAGATGAATTTTCTTGAACTTCTATAAAACCTGTTGATTCCCGACCGTATCCACGGCTTAAAAGCGCAGGTGTCGTGTTATTTTGAATAAGGAATTCTGACAGGTAAATTGACAGCGGGCTTTTCCCTGTACCTCCCATTGATAGGTTTCCAATACCAATACTTTTGGATATCTTTTTGGAACGAATGAATTGCCTATCGAAAAGTAGATTTCGAATAAAAATAATTACATAGTATATTCCCGAAATAGGAAGTAGTAGATACCTCATTTAAATGTTGATTAGTTAATCAACGTGGTAATCCGAAAATTCTTGCTCCTCAGCATAATAAAATATTCTCACCTGAGCCGTGTCATTTAAAAAATCAATCTTTCCAATCTCGAAACGGTTGATAGAAAGACCTGTTCTTGTCTCAATATCGTTTTTCATTTCCGAGGATTTATCTGGGGTTATGAGGTCTATTCTTTCGTAATTAATGGTCTTTCGTGTCTCATGTTTCATGAGCCACAAGAACTCTAAAATGTATGTGAGAACAACCATAAAAACATTGATTAAGGCCATTTCAGCAATACTTAGCTGGTTTGACGCAAGCGCATTGACAACACTTAATCCAATAATTAAAAAGAGATAAGTCATCTCTTTTATTTCAATGGCATCCGTGCGATACCTTATAATTCCGAAAATGGCGAAAAGCCCCAGTCCCATACCAGTATCGATATCTAGTTTTTTCAAACCGAAGCAAAGAAAGAACGTGATGGTACCAATAAGATAATACGTGAATAAATAGTCTTTACGTTTGGTCTTTGCATAGTATAAGAACCTAATAAGTATGGTTATAAATACCACATTGACACACAGCCTTATTAGTAAAAGGTAAAAGTCTTCATCAAACCATTGAAGACCAATGACGTTGTTTGCTTTGTTTTTCGCTAAAAATAGGTTGATCAACATATTATTTTATTTAAGGATAAGGTTTTCTTTTTAAATCTATTTTGTTTGAGGTCTTTTGCAGGGAAGAACTTCATGATTCCGACGCAATATTTACTGACTTTCAAAGGCCGAATCATTCGTTTTTTCATTTTCATGTAAAATACACTTGAGCGGTCTGAGTTTCCCTGTTTAAGCTCACAAATCACCAAATTAGTTAAAGATTTCGTTTTTTCTCTATCTTGAAATTCTATATTCAGGTCAAAAGTGAGTCGTTCTGCTTTTTTTTTGTGGACCAGAGTTATTCTACTGAAGCTATTTGATATTGTTGAATTAAGGGCTTTGGCATCTGAGTACGATTGTTCCAAAAATAAAAACTCCTCATCGCTAAAGTCCGTTCCCCATAGTTGCGTTTTCAATCTTGTCTTTTCAGTTCTACCTTTTCTTTTTCTTTTTACTTCGAGAAATGAAAGGTTATTATTAACATACTTCCGAATTCTTATTTTTAGTCGATCATTCTTCTTTTTATGATGATCAGAGAAGAATTCAAAATTTGGACTATCGAAGTATAGGCTTTCATATTTTGAGTACTTTAACCCCTCAACTTCCAAAATCTTATAATGTTGTTGTAGTTCTGGGAGTATCTCCAAAAAAACATCCTCATGAATAACATATTTTGTATCGATTCGATTCATTAAAGCTACAGCATCCATCTCTGCCAAATTAATAGCTTCAAAAGGATCTGTAATTGTTTTAAATCGATCAGTTATCATGTCTCAAATTTAGTTCATTAAACTTTACTAATAAAATCTTAACATGACGGTAATGAAAAGATTTTTTTATTTCAATTAAAAGCGGAAACCTAATCTGAAATTTCCATAGATGTAAAAGCGTGTGGTTTCGGAGGTGGCACCGCCAAAGCTGCTGGAAACTAATTTCCCATTTGCTGGACCTACATCTAATCCGATCATCCAATTTGCTGGACTGAAGAATGAAACTCCAAAAGGAACATAAGCAACAGTTCCACCACCTACATCAACAAGAACGAATGAACTTACTTTAAAACCAGTATAAAAACACAAACTGGAAGTTTGAATTTTCCATGGATAGACGGTTGCTCCCGCGCCAATACCAATGAGACCAATACCTAATTCTAGACTTAAATTATCACTGACAATCCGCTCGTAACTCAAACCTATTGCTGATGACGAACCTAATATATTTCCGGAAATAATGTTTTGATGGTCCTGTGAAAATCCTAGAGTTGGAAAAAAGAATAAAATAAACAAAAAGGCCCTCATTTGTATTATTCCTCGGTATCCTCCTCAGATTCAATAACCTTCTCCGAGGAACCGTATTTTTTTTCTGAGTATTGCCCTAGCTCATAACATAAAATGGCCGCTATAGTATAAAATATTGGCGTAGATGAAGACAAGTTGAGACTATTAAAAATCTCTGATATCGACATAATAACAATCCCAATTCCAATAATGACCGTAATGTTGAATATTTTCTTTTTCATAATAAGAAGTTTGTATTGGTGAAAATACGAGAAAATCAATTGATTTTTGAAGTGACCACTATTTTTTAAATCTGAAAGCTAGATATTTTATAAATAGAGCAATTAATTTTTCACAATAGGAGGATTATTTGATATAATTATTATCACTCAAAAATATCCTTTTTACATGTTATTTGTTCCCAAATTATTATTGCGTTTTTAATAGATTTTTTATTTTTCTGATATGAAAAAAATATTTTTACTCATTGTTCTTATTTCATTACTGTGTACCTGTTCGAAATACAATTATGATAGTGCTTATTATTCTTCTGATATTCTATTCAAGGCAGATGAATTTGCCCAAACTCCTGAATTGTGGGATTTTTATATTCACGATCTTAAGGGTAAAACCTATAAAGGACGTTCATCATCTATGAGTGATGGTTCCTTCAATACTGTTTTGGTTGAACGTTTTGTAGAACCAATTCCCGTTTCATTAAGTCCTGGTGACGAATACCGAAAAAATGAAGTTCATGTTTTTGTTGAGGACACAGTTATTGAAGAACGTGTAAAGAGTCATTTCGAGCCTTCTGACATCATTGAGGTCGTCTCCTTTGTTACGCCATCTTCTATGAGGCAACATAAAAAATCGAATGCTACATCTACCACTAGAACTGCACTGGGTACTTTGGGTATTGTTGTTGGGGGGATTCTAGGGGGGATTCTGCTGATTGGATTAATTGTTACGGCAATAGTTAATTCCTTTTTAAGTTCCATTGGTTGTTACATTGCAACTATGGCATATGGTTCCTATGACGCACCAGAGGTGCTTATCTTGAGAAGATTTCGAGATGAGAAATTGAAAAAAGCATTTTTTGGGCGTGTTCTTGTCAATAATTATTATGCTTTTTCCCCTCTACTTGTTCGATTTGTGAAGCGAACTGGATTCGGAGAGAGGCTCATTCGGAGAAAACTGGATGGTTTTGTTAACCGTTTAAGGATAAAAAACAACTGGTAAAATATCCTTTTTTATACTCTCTTGCGCTCAACATAGAATTGTCTAAGTCAAAAATTATAGTGTCCTTTAGATAATTATGTCTCAGTTGAAAAATAAAACCCAATTATTGAAGCGTACAAAAGCTTTCTTGTTTTTGATTTCTGCACTGTTCATACTAAGTGCTTGTGGTGAAGATAGCGATCTTGATAATGCGGTGCTTAAAATGAACGAGGACAATATTCTGTTTATGAATATTAGCCTGGGATTCATTATGCTTGGTGTTGCACTTAAGCTTCGGGTAAAAGATTTTATCCTTGTTTTTTCTGCACCGAAATCAGTAATCATTGGTTTTCTGTCCCAGTTTGTAGCGCTTCCTTTTTTAACTTATTTATTGGTCTTAATTTTAAATCCGATGCCAAGTGTTGCAATGGGTATGATGATTGTTGCCGCATGCCCGGGAGGAAATATTTCAAATTTCATGACAGCTCTAGCCAATGGAAATACCGCGTTGTCGGTATGCATGACGGCTATTGCAAGTATTTCTGCTGTTTTTATGACCCCAATCAATATTTCATTCTGGGGTGGTCTATATGCGCCAACTTCTGTGATACTAAATGAGGTTAGTTTAGACTTTTTTGAAATGCTCAAAATTGTGGGTATGATTTTATTGATACCACTTATAATTGGTATGCTACTTCGTGCATTTAAACCGAAAATTGCAGATATTTTATTACCTGTAACTCATTACGGTTCCATTTTTATTTTTGGAGGAATTGTTGTTTTTGCCTTTGGGGCCAATACAGATTTATTCGTTAAGTACATTCACCTGATCATATTTATAGTTCTAGCACATAATACTATTGGTATTTTTACAGGTTATTCATTGGCTCGATTATTTAAATTGCCTGGACCAGATCAAAAAACCTTAGCCATAGAAACAGGTATTCAAAACTCTGGACTAGGCCTCGGTTTAATTTTTGCCTTTTTTGATGGAATGGGAGGGATGGCAATTGTAGCTGGTTGGTGGGGGATTTGGCACATTATAAGTGGGTTGAGCATCGCTTATTTCTTTAAAAACAAAAAGCTTTAGGATTAAACTTTATGGAACAAGGCCCACAATCTAAAATTCTCATTCAGCTTGTAACCATGCGGATGCCATATGGAAAATATAAAGGAACGTTATTGTGTGATTTACCGGAACCTTATCTTTCGTGGTATCATGCAAAAGGTTTCCCCAATGGTCAAATGGGACAGCTTTTGGCCTCTATTTATGAAATCAAACTCAATGGTCTTGAGTATTTGCTCAAGCCTATTAAAGCCCAATTCGCTAGGCGCTAATTCCGTGTAGCTACATCGGATTACTGAAATCAATAATTCATATTTAGGTACTTTAGATAACGCACCTAACGTGATTTCTAAAAGTCGATTATCTTTGTTTCCATGAAAAAAATTCTCCTTTTAGGTTCCGGAGAGCTGGGCAAAGAATTTGTGATTGCTTGCCAGCGTCTCGGACAACACATTATCGCTGTTGATAGCTATGCCAACGCACCTGCCATGCAGGTGGCTGACGAATCTGAGGTTATATCTATGCTCGACGGTGAAGCTCTTGATCGGATAGTGGCCAAACACCAGCCCGATTTTATTGTACCCGAAATTGAAGCGATTAGAACCGAACGTTTTTATGATTATGAAAAACAAGGAATAAAAGTAATTCCTAGTGCAAAAGCAGCCAACTACACGATGAATAGAAAAGCCATTCGTGATTTAGCAGCAATTGATCTCGGTGTGCGCACCGCAACGTATAGCTACGCAAAAAGTGCAGAGGAGCTGCGTGAAGGCGTCAATAAATGTGGAATACCTTGCGTTGTGAAGCCTTTAATGTCTAGCTCAGGAAAGGGCCAGTCTATTATTCGATCTGAAGAAGATATTGAGAAGTCATGGACTCATGCATGTGAAGGTTCTCGCGGAGATTTACAGGAAGTAATCGTAGAAGGTTTTATTGATTTTGATTACGAAATTACTTTGCTTACAGTGACGCAGAATGACGGACCTACTTTATTTTGTCCGCCAATCGGCCACCGACAAGAAAGAGGAGATTACCAAGAAAGCTGGCAGCCGATGCCAATGAATCCCGAGCACCTTAAAGAGGCTCAAGATATGGCTGCTAAAGTTACCGCAGCCTTAGGTGGTGCAGGTATTTGGGGTGTTGAGTTTTTCATTACTGCAGAAGGCGCGTATTTTTCAGAGCTATCACCGAGACCACACGATACTGGAATGGTTACCCTTGGTAAAACACAAAACTTAAATGAATTTGAATTGCACGCCCGTGCGGTCCTATCACTCCCAATCCCAGAAATTAAATTGCTTCGAAATGGCGCTAGTGCAGTCGTTTTGGCAAAAATGGAATCTGCTGAACCACCAGTATTTGAAGGACTTGAAGATGCGATGAATACCATTGATTCTGAAGTACGTTTATTCGGTAAGCCAGCTACGCGTCCATACAGAAGAATGGGTGTGACCCTTAAGTATGGCACGAATGATGTTAAAGTATTGGTCGAACAAGCTAAGGATATGGCTTCTAAAATAAATGTAAAATGAAATTAAAAGCGTTATTGTTTTCTTTACTCTTTTGTAGTGTAAATTATGGTCAAACAGTAAAATATTATCTGTCCATGCCAAAACCGCAGAACCATTATTTTCATGTGGAGATGGTTTTGGAGAATTTTAATGAAAAGTCGGTTGATGTATCCTTACCTGTTTGGTCGCCTGGGTCGTATTTAGTGCGTGAGTTCGCAAAGAATATAAACCTTGTAACTGCAACTGATGCCTCAGGAAAAGAATTACATATTAAGAAGAAGAAAAAAAACACCTGGTCTATAGATAAAGGAAAAGCCGATGAGGTACGTGTTTCTTACGACGTCTATGCATTTGAATTATCTGTTCGTACCTCTTTCTTAGATCTTACCCATGGTTTTGTAAGTGGTAGTGGTGTTTTTATGTTCGTTGAAAATCATTTGGATGTAAATGGCGATGTTGTAGTAGTTCCCCATGAAGGGTTTTCGGAGGTTTCAACTGCCTTGCCTAGGAAGGAAAAGAACAAGCCTTATGTATTTACCTACTCGGATTATGACCATCTTGTGGATTGCCCAATTGAAATTGGTAACCAGCTCATTTTTAAATTCAATGCTTCTGGGGTAAAGCATACTGTTGCGATGTACGGAGAAGGAAATTTCGATGTAGAATCCTTAAAGCGGGATATGTCTAAAGTAATAGAAGAGGAGACTAAAGTCTTTGGTCAAAACCCAAATAAGGAGTATCTTTTTATAATCCACAATGTTGTTGATGGTCAGGGTGGTCTTGAGCACAAAAACTCTACCACGCTCAGTGTTAACAGATGGACATACTCCGGGAGTAGCTATGTGAAGTTTTTAAGCTTGGTTGCTCATGAATATTTTCATTTATGGAATGTTAAAAGAATTCGACCATTTGAACTTGGACCATTTGATTACAACATGGAGAATTACACCGATTTATTATGGGTAATGGAGGGTTTTACCTCTTATTACGACGAACTTTTATTACTTCGTGCAGGATATTATACCCAGTCCGAATTTCTTTCAAAAATGGAAAGTTCTATTAATTATGTTGAAGGATCAGTTGGCGCGCGTGTTCAGCCTGTAGCACATGCAAGCTACGATGCATGGATTAAGGCATATAGGCCAAATGAGAACAGTTCAAATACGACAATGACCTACTATACCAGAGGTTCTATTTTAGCTGCCTTCCTAGATGTTAAAATCATACGTAAAAGCAAGGGTGAGAAATGTTTAGATCATTTCTTGCAGCACATGTACAATAAATTTTATATCAAAGCGGGTAGGGGATTCACCTCTTCTGAATTCAAGAGAGAATTAGAGGGGTTTACAGGTGAAAACTTAGATGCCTTTTATGAAGATTATATCGATGGAACGGCAATACCTCAATATTCAGAGCTATTCGAGTATATGGGCATTCAAGTCACAAACGTAACCTCAACTAAGCCAGACTTCGGTGCGACACTAAGAAGTTCTGGTGGAAAAGCAATTATTTCAAGAGTCCGTTCGAATTCTGCCGCTGAAGATGCGGGATTGAGTGTCAATGACGAGATTATTGGATGCAACGGTTATAGAGTTAGTAAAGCTGATATTGAGGGTATTATGAGAGGGGTCAGTGAAGGGGATGAATTGGACTTATTGATTTCAAGAGATGAAATTCTATTTGCTGTCAATTTTACAATGACGAATTACACGAAACCAAGGTATCTATTTAACCTAATAAATGAAGAAAATAAGCTACGTGACTACTGGTTACGTTAAACTCATCGGTATTTTTATCATTTGCCTTCCATTTTTAGTTTTAGGGCAAAGTGAATATAAAAACGTTCAAATACCTCTTGCCAAAGGATTTTATACCTACAGTGGTTGTGAACCATCTATTGATATTCATCCCAATGATCCCAATAAAGTTGCCGTTGGGTCAATATTAGATGGTTATCATTACTCGGAAGATGGTGGTTACACATGGAAATCCAAACGCTTAAAAAGCCCTTATGGTGTGTACGGAGATCCAGTATTGAAATTTAATTCAAAAGGCAATGTGTTTTATTTGCATTTGGCATCCTACAAGAAAACATCCCATCTAGACAGAATCGTTTGTCAGCGAGCAGAAAATATTCTTGGTGATTTTAATGAAGGTTCTTTTTCCAAACCAAATGGAACGAAGGTGCAAGACAAGCATTGGATTGTAATTGATCCGGATACGGATGTCATTTACATGACTTGGACGCAATTTGATGCTTACAATTCTTCGGCCAAAGAGGATAGCTCGTTTATCCATTTTTCAAAATCATTAGATGACGGAGAGACATGGTCAGAGCCCAAAAGAATTTCAATTCAAGGTGGCGATTGTCTAGATGGTGATGACACAGTCGAAGGCGCTATGCCTGCAATAGGGAAAAATGGGGTGTTGTTTGTGATATGGTCAGGTCCGCATGGCTTAATGATGCGCCGCTCTGAAAATCAAGGAGTGTCATGGGGTGCCCCTGAAGAAATGCTCTTTAAACATGAAGGTGGATGGACCATAGAAGTTCCTGACTTTTATCGAAGTAATGGTCTTCCTGTATTTGTAAGTGACTATAATTCTGAATCACCTCATTATGGTAATCTTTATTTGAATTGGGCAATACAAGATGAAGTAACTGGCCGAACTTCAGTTCTTTTTTCGAAATCAAAAGACAATGGTAGGAGTTGGTCAACTCCTGTTCAAGTGCATCAAGATAGCACAAAGTACAATCACTTTTTGACATGGATAACCGTCGATCCAACAAATGGAAATCTTCACTTGGTCTATTATCGGAAATCAAGAAATTCTAAAAAGACAGATGTCGTATGGGCAAGCAGTAAAAACGGGGGAGAATCTTTTGAAGAAAGGGTTATTTCGGAAGAGTCATTTGAACCATCGGGACATGTTTTTTTTGGCGACTACTTGAATATTTCAGCTGTAAATAATATTGTAAGACCTGTATGGCCAAGAATGGATGATGGAAAGATTAGTTTGTGGACAGCTCTAATTGATTTCGATTGATTTACAATAATGTTTATTCTTGGGAAACCATTTTAAGTGAGGAAATTCAAAAGACTTACTTTAAGAAACTTGCGAATAAATTAAAGTCAACTTATGCCGATCCTAATGCTAAGATATTTCCTTTAAACACAGAAATTTTCAATGCTTTTAAGTTTTGCGATATAAATACTGTTAAGGTGGTTATTTTAGGTCAGGACCCATATCCAACGGCTGGTCATGCGCATGGTTTGTCGTTTTCAGTTTCTAAGCACATTAAGCCTTTTCCAAAAAGTTTGAATAATATTTTTAAAGCCTTGTCTATGGACCTAAACCAAGTACCTCCGGAGCATGGGGATTTAACCCATTGGGCATCTCAAGGGGTATTGCTTTTAAATTCTGTTTTAACGGTTGCTGAGGGAAAACCTGATAGCCATAAAGGTATCGGGTGGGAAAAATTCACTGATGCGGTTATAAAAAAGCTTTCAAATGAAAAGGTACATCTTGTTTTTTTATTGTGGGGTGCAAAGGCACAAGCTAAAAAAGTATTGATCGACACCAAAAAGCATTATGTCTTGATGGCACCTCATCCTTCACCTTTATCTGCTTACAGAGGATTCTTTGATTGTAAACATTTTAGCAAGACAAATGAATATCTTGCGAAGAATCGTATTTCAATGATTAATTGGTAATTATTCATTCCTATATTTGCAGCTCATGAAAATTTCAAACGATTTATACCTAAGAGCATCTCGAGGAGAGAAGATTGAACGTTATCCGGTATGGTTAATGCGACAAGCAGGACGAATTTTGCCTGAATATCGCGCAGTAAGAGCGAGTGTTTCAGGTTTCAAAGAGCTGGCTGAAACGCCAGAACTTGCAGCTGAAGTTACCGTCCAACCAGTAGATATACTTGGTGTTGATGCCGCAATAATATTTTCTGATATTCTTGTTGTTCCAGATGCAATGGGATTGCCTTATCAAATGATTGAGAAAAAGGGTCCGTGGTTTGAACATACGATCCGTTCCGAGTCAGATTTGAAAAGACTTGATATTAAAATAGATGTCGCTGAAAGATTATCATACGTATTAGAGGCAATTTCTATTACAAAACGTGAGTTAAATGGCAGGGTACCCCTTATCGGTTTTGCAGGAGCACCTTGGACTATATTATGTTATATGGTAGAAGGTTCGGGATCAAAAACCTTTTCTGAGACTCGAAAGTTACTTTATACAAATCCGAAATTGGCACATGAATTGCTACAGAGGATTACAGATGTAACAATAATTTACCTAAAAGCACAATTGAAACATGGTGCTGATGCACTTCAATTGTTTGATTCATGGGCAGGTATATTGGGGCATAAACAATATCAAGAATTCGGAATGAAATACATTCAACAAATAGTAAATGCAATTGAGGGTCCATTCACGGTATTCTCCAAGGGAGCGTACAGTGCATTACCCGCACTTATGGATTTAGCTTGTACAACCATTGGTCTTGATTGGAATATGAATATTGAACATGCTAGATCACTTGCAGGAGAAAAGAAAACGCTACAAGGTAATCTTGACCCTTGTGTCCTTTACGGAAGTGAGTCAGCTATAGAGAAAGAGACACTTCAGCTTCTACACTCTTTTAAAAGTCAACGACATATTGTAAATTTGGGACACGGTGTTTATCCCGATATCAAACCAGAAAATGTGAAAGCATTTATTAAAACTGTTAAAAACTATGAAATTTAATCTATCCTTTATTACAGCCTTGACACTCGTATTGTCAATGACAGTAGTTACTGCTCAGAAAAAAGGCAAGCGCGGAAAATCTACCTCATCTGATATTTTGAACATGACTTTTGAAAAGCTTCAAGATGATGAATCTGTTACAGAACTTGGTGCGATCTCTATTCTAGAGAATGGTGTGAGCTCGCCTACAGAAAATGCGGCAGATTTATTTCAAAAAGGTGCTGGAAACGAATTTGGTGTTCCTAATAATGTATTTGGAACTGAAATGACTGCTGAAAATGGAGGAAGTGTTTATGCCGGTTTTGTGGCATACCGTCCCGGAAGAGAATCTTCATTAAGAAGCTATATTACTATTCCATTTTTGAAGGGTAAGAGTAATATTTCTCTTTCTAAAGGTCTAAAGTATTGTATTCAATTTGATGTTTCATTGGCTGAGTCCTCAAAGTTTGCTTGTAATAATGTAGGTGCATATCTAACGAAAGAAGCTCCTACAACACCATCGGGAATTATTAATGCTTCTGAAAATTTAATTCGCGGTAAGCATAATAGAATTCATCAGGGATTTTTTGGATGGGATAAAGTTTGTCAGATTTATACTGCTAAAGGCGATGAGAAATTTATTACGATTGGAAATTTTGACGCCAATTCAGCAACAAAGTTCATCACAGTTAAGAAGCCAAAAACCTCAGATGCCGAAGCACTAAAGCACGCCTATTATTATGTAGACAATGTAACTGTTAAATTAATCGATAGTGAAGAAGAATGTCAATGCATTGCAACGAATCAAATGGCTAATGTTGAGGAATATTCAACCTTGGTTTATGCAAAGGCAGCAAATATTGATGAGACAATGAGTATAGCCGAGAAATTCTCCGCTAATGTGGCTTACTTTGGTTTTGGAAAAAAAGACTTTACCGCCGGGTCAAAAGAAGCATTGAAATTTGTTGCAGCGCAGCTTAAATCTAATCCTGAATTAACGATTGTTATATCTGGGCATGCCGACGCCAAAGAAGAGGAATTGGGAACGACCAAAGATGAGTTCAAGGATATGGGGATGGTACGTGCCAAATATGCAGAAAGATATTTTATGGCGCAAGGTATTGATGCTTCTAGATTAACAGTCAAGTCACTTGGTGCTGAAGTCAATAGCAGAGAAATTGCAGACGTCGATGAGGAAGAACTTAAAGCTGCAAAAAATAGAAGAGTAGAGTTTTCTGTAGATTAATTGCTTAGTTTCATAATCTCTAAGTAGAGTCGTTGAGTGGGCAATCCCATTACATTGGTGTAACTTCCTTGTATACTAGATACACCAATATGTCCTAACCATTCTTGAATCCCATAGGAACCTGCTTTGTCGAAAGGTTTGTGATTTTTAATGTAATGCTCAATTTCAGTGTTACTTAAGGTCTTGAATTCAATACTTGTTGTTTCTTTAAATTCAATCATTTTATCATTGATAACCATGCAAACCGCACTCATTACGTAATGCTGTTTTCCTGACAGCTTTGTAAGTGTGCTGAATGCATCTCGAGAATCATTGGGTTTACCCAGTATTTCATCTTTATATATAACAACTGTATCACAACAAATGAGTAATTGGTCTCTATCCAAACCTGATTTTAAGTAATTGGCTTTCAGTTGTGCAAGGAATGGTGCAACATATTCAGTCTCGAGATCAGGACTATATACCTCAGCTACATCAGGTATGATAACCTTAAAATTAAACCCCATTTCCTTCAAAAGTTTCTTACGTCTTGGAGATGCAGAACCTAAAATTAATTCCATATTACTAAAAATATAAAGTGCTTAAACCTATTGCCATACTAAGCTTAAGAAGCATATCGCAACTTTTGATCATGTCTCTATTTTTACCTAGAAAAAATAGAACAATAAGATTAATTCCGATAGCAACGCTCAGTGCAGTAAGCCGAACAAAATTAAGCTCAAAGTACAGCTGTTTGAAAATAAATATAAAGCATGCAATTTCCAAAATCAGAATAAAAGAAATAATTGATTTAGTTCTGTCCACTCCATAGCTTATGGGTATGGAAACGACACCAATTAATTGGTCTCCATTAACATCTTTTATATCCTTACATATTTCGCGAGCAAGATTTTGTATAAAAGCAAACGAAGCTAAACAAAAGATGAAGTAGAAACCATCAGTAGTGAACCAATTAGAGGTGTCCTGTACAGTGGATATACCAAATTTTGGATCAAAGGCAAAGTAACTTAATGCAGCAAACGGAATTAACCCTGCTAATAATGCGATCAAAATATTCCCCAGTAACATCACTTTTTTTAAGTGATAGCTGTACAACCATAACACCAAAATACAAAATGAATTCAGGGTTATGAACCAGAACGTTCGGTATTTGAAGGAGAGATAAAATCCAATTACCATGGCAAAAGAATTCATACTTAAATAAATTATGAAACCCATTTTCTTGGATACGGATTTTGAAAGAATTTGCCTTGAAGGTTTATTTACAGCATCTGCAGCTATGTCGTAGTAATCATTGATGATATTCCCGGATGCAGCGATTAATAAGGTCGCGAGAATTAGTATATTAAAATCGAAGAAGGGTAATGATAACGTTGAATTTATAGAGATAATGTAAGACCATACGCCAAGCATTGTTGCTGCAATGATTATTAGATTTATCGGTCTTGTAAGCCTTAAAGAAGAAATTATAAGGTTTCCCGCCATACGGTTCTTCGATTTTTTTGATGTGCCTCTTTTTTCTCAAGGGTCGTTTTCATATTGTTAATTTGTTGATCTGAGAAAATAGGGTTGGATGAACCATATCCTTTATAGGTCATTCTGTCCGAAGAAACACCTTTATCGATGAGGTATCTATATACGGTGGCAGCGCGATTTTGTGATAATTCTATATTCACGGTTTCATTTCCTCTAGAGTCAGTATGACCTCCTAGTTCAATTTTAATAGAAGTATTCTTTTTTAGGTATTCTGCGAAGAGATTTAGCTCAATGCGAGATTCTTTGCGAAGTGTAAACTTATTAAGGTCAAAGAAAACATTCTCAAATATGTGTTCATCTATTGAATCTTCTTTAATTTTTGACGTTAATATTGGTTTACTAAGTGGTATATCCACATGATAGCTATCGGCACCTTTGTTGTTTGAAAGATCGAAATTCAACGAATAAGGATGGTATCCCTCGTGGCTCACTGAAATCACATAGTTACGGTCTAGGGGAAGCGGAACCATAAAGGTTCCAGTCGTCTTATCTGCCTC
>Ga0228634_1001172_pt1 | contig 15829 bp, 10 predicted proteins | sample 42DmetaG_FD_190063 | JGI IMG/M metagenome (GOLD analysis project Ga0228634, IMG submission 190063) | Seawater microbial communities from Monterey Bay, California, United States - 42D | ecosystem: Environmental > Aquatic > Marine > Coastal | place: USA: California | collected 2016-09-27 | reverse complement strand
CCAACTATGCTCAATTCCAAATTCGCTCATTAAACCAAGTGTCATAGCAATATATGGTTTGGATAAAACTTTTGATGTAATTTTTAGGCTGAGTCCATTTTCTATCGTTGGTGCTACCAACAATAATGCAGATATAAATTGACTGCTTATATCTCCTGCCAGACTTAATTTTTTACTTTTTAATTTTTTACTTTTTATTTCTATAGGAGGGAACCCTTTATTCTCTAAATACTCAATTTCACTACCCAGCTCTTTAAGACAATCTATAAGAGGCTTTACAGGTCTCTCGTGCATTCTTTTACTCCCTGAAACTTTCCATTTACCTTCTCTCGTTGCAAGAAATGCTATTATAAATCTTAACGCTGTTCCAGCATCTTCACAATTAAGGTCTTTTCTTGTTTTATAATTACTCAAAATTTCAAATAAAATTTTGGTGTCTCTTGCATTGCTTAAATTTTGAATTTCAAATTTGGTTTTGCAAAGCTCTTTAATAATTAGAAGTCTATTACTTAAACTTTTGGAAGATTCTAAATCTATAGATCCATAAATAGTTTTATTAATAGAAGAAATTTCAATCATTTTGGAAAAACTCTAATAAATAAGATTCCACTTTTTTTAATTCTATTTCATGGTTTATAGTTACTTCACCAATTTTTATAGGTAGAGAAAAGTTTATGGTATTTTGAGTGTTTTTCTTGTCTGAAAGCATCAACTTAATAATAGATTTAGAATCTATTTTAAAATTTAAATAGGGTTTAAATTTATTGGATAAAACTGTTTTTATTTCATGGAAGTAATTTTCACTCAATAGATTTTCTTTTTTTGCAATGAAGGACTCAATGATCATTCCCTTTGCAATTGCAAAACCATGTAAAGTAGGAGAGTTGGAGTCTAATAAATAACTCTCTATTGCATGACCAATAGTATGTCCAAAGTTTAATTTTTTCCTTATACTTTTTTCAAAGGGATCTTTATTTACAATTTCTAATTTTAGGTTTTTAGATGATTGAACTATATAATCCAAGTCTAACTTTTTGGGATTTACTTTTAAGTAGTTCCATAAATCAGCATCTCCAATTATACTGTGCTTATATACTTCAGCTATTCCTGAATGTAATTCTATTTTAGGGAGAGTTGTTAAAAAAGTAGTATCTAGAAAAATAGCTTTTGGAAGCGTAAAAGTACCTATATTATTTTTTAAAAATTGGTAATTAAACCCTGTTTTACCGCCAATAGCAGCGTCTGCCATTGCTAATAATGTGGTTGGGAAATAAATAAATTCAATTCCTCTTTTGTAAGTGGATGCAGCAAAACCTGCTAAGTCGGTGAGCATTCCTCCACCAAGGATAAATAATAGGTCGCTACTTTTTACATTATTACGATTTAAAAAGTCCCATATTTTTAAAACGCTATTAAAAGTTTTGTTCTTTTCTCCGCTTTCTAATTTCAAATGTGTAGAAGTAACTGAAAAATTTTCTTCCAAATAATTTATATGCTGAAAGGTATTTTCATCAACAATTAGGTAAATTTTTTTTCCTTCGAAGATTTTTTTGAATTCTTCAAAGAAACTCTTAATAGTACCTTGATAAATTTCCACAGGTTTATTTATTTTGGATTTTTTTTATTGCGCTTTTTGAGAACTCAGAAAGTATTAATTCTCCTGATATTTTCGCTCTTTTAGAAAGTAATTCTTCCCAATCTTCGGTTCCTTTCCAAAATACTTTTTTTAATTTTTTAGTAGCCTCTTGATGAGATTTAGAAAGTTTAAAAGCTAAGCCATCAATTGCTTCATCCATCGATTCACTGTCCTGAAATAATTCAGAATATAGTCCCTTTTGAAGACCCCAATTTGCATCGAACCATTTGTCTGCATTAATTGCAAGTGCACTCATGGCGGATAACCCAACTTTTCTTTCCACTGCTGGGCCAACAACAAAAGGGCCAATTCCCAAGGCCAATTCACTTAATTTAATAGATGCATGTTGAGTAGCAAAACAGTAATCAACAGCGCTAGCTAAACCAACACCTCCTCCAACTGCTTTTCCATGTACTCTTCCAATAATAATTTTTGTACATTTTCTACATGCATTTATAACGTTGGCAAAGCCAGAGAAAAATTCAATTCCAGATTTTATATTTTCAATTTTTATTAGCTCATCAAAACTTGCACCAGCACAAAAAGTTCGATTACCACCGGATTTAAGAACAATTACTTTTATTTGATTATTAAGACTTGCATCCGTAATAGTTTTAGCAATTTTAGATAGAATTTCTCCAGGAAGAGAATTGCTTTGAGGGTGGTAAAATTCTATTGTGCCAATTCCATTCTCATCTATGTTTATTCTAACGTATCCTTTATTATCCTCCATTATTTTTGTTTATTTCTGTAAAAATACGCATTACTTTTTTAGAGAGTATTTTTATTTAAAATTATAAGCTATTTAATTATGACGTATATTTGGGTAACCTATTGTAACTATATTACGTATAGGGGGTTGCTTTATGGAAAGAAAACATTTATTATTTATTGTAATTATTTTATTTTTTTGCAGCTATTCTTACGCTCAAATAGTAGATTCCTCTGCAGTAATCCTTGATTCAAAAGACACTATTAAAATAAATAACAATAGTAAAAGTTTAATTAATCCAAGAAGTTTAGAGCTAAAACAAAAGAATTACTGGGAAGATTATGCCAAAAAAACAAAAAAATCTCAATCAGTTTCTAACGAAGAAGAATTATATAAACCGATATTATCGGTCGGTATAGGAACATTGTCCTTTTTTGGCGATATAGGAGATACAGTTCCTGGAAAAGATAGAATTAATAGAGCTCCTTTTCAAGGTGGTTTTTCATATACTCTTAGATTAGTAAATCCCATAAACGATTATTTGGATGTTGCATTTTATGCTATGCTTGGAAGTACTAGTGTAAATCAAACAACAGAAAGCCCATTACATCCAACACCAAATGGTCTTTTATTTCGTTCCTCTATAAAATCTGGTGGAATTACTTTCAATTATAATTTTAACCAATTACTTAAAAAAGGTCATATCGTTGAGCCATACATTCATTTAGGATTAGAATCCATTGAATATAGTTCAGAAGTTGACACAGATCCAAATGATGCATCCAGCAACTACGATAGTGATGTGAGTATTTTTTCCGACGATCAACCAAAAAATAAATATGCCCTTGGGATGCCATTCGAAATTGGAGCACATGTACACATAGGAAATAAAATTAAATTTAGAGTAGGTAGTGCAATACATTTTACTTCAACTGATTATATAGATGGGATTAATAACTCTGGGAATTTACCATTAGGTTTTGGGAAAGACAATTTACTTTTTACTCATATTGCTATTGCTTACGACTTCAATGCAAAAAAAGAAGAACCACCCCTTGATCCCCTAATGGATGAAATATCAATGAATCTACTTTTACAAGATACTATTGATTCTGATGGAGATAGTATAGTAGATCATCTTGATTTTTGTGCTAAAACTCCACCAAGTACACCTGTCGATCAGTTTGGATGTCCACTAGATGATGATATTGATGGAGTTATGAATTCTAATGATAAGGAGTTATTAACTTTTGAGGGTGCTATTGTGAATGAAGATGGAGTTACCATGACAGAAGACGATTTTGTGTTGGCTTTTAAAAAGTATAAAGATTCTACCGGAGAATATTCTGAGTGGGATACTATTTATAACATATCTTATGCTGGCCCACTTAAATCAAAGCTGACAATTGATGAAATAATGAATGCTAATCCCGCTAAAGAACCGGTTAAAAACCAAAAGAAAGAATTATTTATTGTCATTGGTTCAGATGTTCAGGGGGTTTCATCTGAAGAACTTTGGGAGAAATTAGCTGACAGAGATTTTCAAGTTAAGGAGTCTGGCGATTCTGTAATGTATGTTTTAGGAGGGTATGATATAGACGAATTATCTAACAAAATAAAGGAGTTAGAAGAAAATAATATTAATGTTCAGAGAATTGTTGAAATTTCGTCAAATGATGAAATCACTACTTTAGAGAAAGAAGAAGTAGATCAAATAATGAATAAACCTGTATCTACGGCGAATAACTCAACTAAAAATAAAAACTCAGGTGAATTTGTTCCAGTAATAGTACCCAACGATAATTCGCCAACTTTTAGAGTTCAAATAGGGGCTTTTAACAGGAAGATAAAGAAGTCCATCTTTAAAGATATTCCAAATGTAGTTGGTATAAAAGGAGATGACGGTCTTTACAGATTTTTCTCAGGATCTTACACTAATAAGTCCAAGGCTGCATCTCATAAAGTTGATCTAACTCTAACAGGCTATAACGATGCTTTTATTGTTGCATTCCAAAATGGTAAAAGAATTACTTTAAAAGAAGCTGGCTTTGAAATTAAGAAAGACTTTTCTGAAAATCTCGAATTATCTTCCATTCCATCTGAAAATCCAATAGACTCTGAAATGGTTCGTTTTAAGATTCAAGTAGGTGCCTTTAAGGAAAAAGTGCCCGATGATATACTAGATAACTTTAAAAAATTAGGGAATGTAAAAGCTATAACCAATGCAGGTCAAGGATATACCAAGTATTATATGGGCGACTTCATGGATTATTCCAATGTATTGAAATTCAGAAAAAAATTAGTTGCAAATGGATTAATAGACTGTTTTGTTGTTGGAGAATTCAAAAACAATATTATTACATCTAAAGAAGCTCGCGACTTACTAGGTCAGTAATAATAACTTACTTACTCTTCATTTATATATTCTATTGTTTTTTTATAGAGATATTTCCTTAAATATTTTGTTCCTTTACAATCTAATTCAATAGATAATGCAATACGCAAAAAATATTCTTGAAACAATTGGAAATACTCCTCTTGTTAGACTTAATAATATTACTAAGGAAATTGAGGCTACTGTTTTGGCTAAGGTTGAATTTTTTAATCCTGGAAGTTCTGTAAAAGACAGAATGGCACTAAAGATGGTGGAAGATGCAGAACAAGACGGTAGATTAAAACCTGGAGGAACCATTGTAGAAGGAACCTCTGGAAATACAGGCATGGGTCTTGCATTAGCAGCTATAGTAAAAGGATATCAACTAATTTGCGTTTCCACCGACAAACAGTCAAAAGAGAAATTTGATATTCTGCGAGCAGTGGGTGCAGAAGTAGTAGTTTGCCCAACCAATGTTGCTCCTGAAGATCCGAGGTCTTATTATTCAACATCTAAAAGAATTGCTGAGGAAACTCCCAATTCGTGGTATGTGAATCAATACGACAATCCTTCAAATTCTATTGCTCATTATCAGCAAACTGGACCTGAAATTTGGAATCAAACCAACGGAAAAATTACTCACTTTGTTGTTGGCGTTGGAACTGGCGGAACAATTTCTGGAGTAGGAAAGTATTTAAAAGAAAAAAATCCAGCAATTAAAATTTGGGGAATTGACACCTATGGTTCAGTTTTTAAAAAATACCACGAAACTGGAGTTTTTGATGAAAATGAAATTTATCCCTATATAACTGAGGGCATAGGTGAAGATATTCTTCCTGAAAATGTAAATTTTGATGTAATTGACAACTTTGAAAAAGTTACAGATAAAGACGCTGCTATATACACAAGAAAACTAGCTCGCGAAGAAGGTATTTTTGCAGGAAATTCTTGTGGTGCAGCAGTAAGAGGTGTAATTCAATTAGAAAAGCATTTTAAGAAAGAGGATGTAGTTGTAGTTTTACTTCACGATTCAGGAAGTAGATATGTTGGTAAAATGTATAATGATGAATGGATGAAAGAAAATAATTTCTTGTAATTGAGTCTTTAAATAAAGGATTTTATTTTTTGGTCTTCTTCCAAGTTTTGTATTGGTCAGAATAATTTTCAATTTTTTTTACTGGTTTGAGCAGTGGTTCCGTCTCTTTAAGGGATTTTTGACAGTCCTTTGGTAAACTTTGATATATTTTTGTTCCTTCAGATTTCCAAGCAATCATATCTTCACTAACATCCTTAATTATTTTACCAGGGTTGCCAACAATTACTTTTCTGTCAGCAACAACCATCTCACTATTAACCAAGGTTAATGCACCTACAATACATTCCTTTCCAATAATTGCATCGTCTAAAATAACTGCATTCATTCCAATTAGTGAATTACATCCAATAGTTGCACCGTGAATTATACAACCATGACCTAAGTGTGCACCTTCATTAATAGTAACTGTTACGCCTGGGAACATATGAATAGTACAATTTTCTTGAACATTGGCTCCGTCTTTTATAATTACTTTTCCAAAATCTCCTCGAATTGCAGCTCCGGGACCAACATAAACATTTTTTCCAATGACCACATTTCCTGTAACATTTGCCTGAGGATGAATAAAAGAACTTGAGTCAATTACAGGTTTTATTCCGTTAAATTCAAAAATCATTTTTATGGTTTTTCAATTATAGTTGCATAACCTTGCCCAACACCTATACACATGGTTACCAAAGCATATTTTTTATTCTGTTTCTGGAGTTCAATTGCAGCAGTTTGTAATAACCTAGCTCCAGTCATCCCTAACGGGTGTCCTATGGCTATAGCTCCTCCGTTTGGATTAATTCTCGGGTCATTATCTTCTAAATTCATGGCTCTTGTACAAGCTAAGCTTTGAGCAGAAAATGCCTCATTAATTTCAATTATATCCATTTGATCAAGAGATAAACCTGTTCTTTTTAAAACTTTTTTACTTGCCTCAACCGGTCCTATTCCCATAATTCTTGGTTCGACCCCTGCAACTGCAGCACCTACTATTCTTGCCATTGGAGTAAAATGGTTCTTATTTGCTGCACTTTCACTTCCAATTACTAAAGCTGCAGCTCCATCATTTAATCCTGAAGAATTTCCTGCAGTAACAGTTCCATTCTCTTTCCTAAAGGCAGGTCTAAGAGTTTTTAATTTTTCAAGTGAAGTATGTGGTTTTATAAATTCATCAGAACTAAATATCAAATCATCTTTTTTTCTTTGAGGAATTTTAACTGAACAAATTTCTTCAGCTAGCCTGCCATTTTCCTTAGCTTTTGTGGCTTTCATTTGAGAATTATAGGCAAATAAGTCTTGGTCTTCTCTTGATATTTTGTAAAGATCTACTAAATTTTCTGCAGTTTGGCCCATTCCATCGGTTCCATATAGTTCTTTCATTTTAGGATTGATAAATCTCCATCCAAAACTTGAATCATGCATCTCTACATCTCTTCCAAAAGCTTTGGATGCTTTTGAAATAACCAATGGTCCTCTAGTCATATGTTCTACTCCACCAGCAATAAATAAATCACCTTCAGACAAACTTATAGACCTATATGCATGTATAGTTGCAGCCATTCCTGACGAGCAAAGTCTATTAACTGTTTCTCCTCCTATTTTATAGGGCAAACCGGCTAAGAGTAAAGCCATCCGGGCAATATTCCTATTGTCTTCTCCAGCTTGATTAGCACATCCTAAGATAACATCTTCTAATTGTTCCCAATCTACTTTTGGATTTCTTCTCATTAGTGCTATCAAAGGAACTGTAGCTAAATCGTCTGCTCTAAGATTACTTAATGAACCACCAAAAGAACCGATAGGTGTTCTAATTGCATCTAAAATATATGCTGATTTCATAGTTGTTTTTATTTAAAGTTAGTTCAAAATAAACTTGTAGTATATATTAAATCCAATCCTTATTTGTAAAATGTGCAATTCCTTTAAAAATAGCAATTTCTTCTTTTTTCTGATTTAATATATTAACTGTAAACATACTACTGTCTTTTTGATGTTGTTCGCATTCTGCAAATATTGTTTCATTAAGTTCTACTTTTTTTAAGTATGTAATTTCTGCACTTTTCGTTAATGAAATTTTACCTAACGAATTTGCAGTAAATGCAAAACAACTATCCGCTAGGCTATAACAAATCCCCCCATGAGCCAAATTAAATCCGTTGGTCATTTCTTTAGAAATGGTTGAACTTAACTTACAATATCCTTTTTTAATAGAAATGATTTCGATACCCAGCCATTTGCTAAATAGATCATTACTCATCATTTTATGAACTATTTCTTCAGGAGACATTAATAAATTATAGAGATTGTTTTAAGCCAGCTTCAATCAGTCCAAGAAATATTGGATGCGGATTTTCTACTGTACTTTTGTATTCTGGATGATATTGAACACCAATAAACCATGGATGTTCTTTTATTTCAATAGTTTCCATAAGTTGATTTTTTGAGTTTTTCCCAGAAAAAATCAATCCTTTGGATTCGAATTCTTTTACGTACTTATTATTAAACTCAAATCTGTGTCTGTGTCTTTCTAAAATAGTTTCTTTTTTGTAAATATTGTGCAGTAATGTTCCTTTTTCTATATCACATTTGTAAGCACCAAGTCGCATTGTCCCTCCCATTTTTTTGAGTTTTTTCTGCTGTTCCATCATACTTATAACTGGAAATTTTGTTTCGGAATCAATTTCTATAGAATTGGCATTTTCCATTTCTAGAACGTTTCTTGCAAATTCAACTACTGCACACTGCATCCCTAAGCAAATTCCCAAAAAGGGTATTTTTTTTGTTCTGGCATAATGAACAGCTTTTATTTTACCTTCTATTCCTCTCGAACCAAATCCTGGAGCCACTATTATTCCATGAATATTTTTTAAAACGGATTCACAATCTTGGGTTTCCAGTTTTGATGAATGTATCCAATGTAAGTTCACCTTAGTTTTATTTCTTGCTCCTGCATGTATTAATGATTCAGCTATTGAAATATATGAGTCCTTAAGTTCTACATATTTTCCAATTAATGCTATTTCAATACTTTGTTTTGGATTATATAAATTATTTAAAAATTTCTTCCACTTTGTTAAACTTGGTTTATTTTCTATTTTAATTTTTAGTTTCTCACAAACAACAGTATCTAGTTTTTCTTTAAGCATTAGTATAGGAACCTCATAAATTGTTTTTGCATCTATGGACTCAATTACACACTCTTTCTCAACATTGCAAAAAAGTGCAATCTTATTTCTAATGGAATCATCCAGGTGGTACTCACTTCGACAAACTAGTATGTCTGGCTGTATTCCGTATTCTAAAAGAGCCTTTACAGAGTGTTGAGTAGGTTTTGTTTTAAGCTCTCCTGAAGTGGATAAATAAGGGATTAGTGTTAAATGAATAAATAGAACATCCTGATTTAAATCCCATTTTAATTGCCTTATAGACTCTATAAATGGAAGTGATTCTATATCGCCAACTGTTCCACCTATTTCCGTAATAACAACATCGTAATCTTTCCCTTTGCCTAATTTTAAAATATGTTCTTTTATTTCATTGGTAATATGTGGAATTACTTGAACAGTTTTTCCTAAATAGTCTCCATTTCTTTCACGGTTTATTACGGACTGGTATATTTTTCCTGTAGTGACATTGTTATTTTGTGAAGTTTGAATATTTAGGAACCTTTCATAATGGCCTAAATCTAAGTCAGTTTCAGCACCGTCTTCTGTAACATAGCATTCCCCATGTTCGTAAGGATTTAGGGTGCCAGGATCTACATTTATGTATGGGTCTAATTTTTGAATGGTAACATTCAGCCCTCTTGATTGTAAAATTTTAGCCAAAGAGGCTGAAACAATTCCTTTTCCTAACGAAGAAGTTACTCCTCCAGTGACAAAAATATATTTAGTAGATGATAGTGACATTCCGTATGTAGATTTTGATACGGGAATTAAAGTTAATATTTAATTCCAATATCTTAAAAAAAAACAGAACTTAAAATTTCCAACTAGCACCTAATGAAGGGAGAAGTGGAAGCTGATAGACTTTTTCAGTAGTTATTCTATCTACGTAAAAAATATTTTTTCTCGAGTATACATTTGTCATACTAAATGTCACATCTACTGTAGAGTTTTTACTTAACTCTATGTGTTTTTTAACAGCTATATCTAGCCTGTGATAAGAAGACAACCTTCCTTGGTTTAAATCTGCATAAATAATTCCCAATTGATCGTCATTAACTGTAGAAATATTGGTGTTTATTCCCTGTGAGTAATCTATTGAATGATAGTAGCCTTGAGTTTGAGTAAACGGAAGACCACTTCCAAAATTCCATCTAACATTAACTTCCCATCCCTCTCCAAAATTCTGTGTGCCTACAAGGTTTATATTATGTCTTCTATCAAATAGTGGTGAGTAAGTTCTAATACCATCCCATCTTAAAACTTTTCCTAACGAATACACAGCCCATAAATAGGTTTTATCATTGCTATACTTTAGAACAAAATCTGTTCCATAAGCGTCTCCAGTCTCTACAACAAAATCTTTTCTAAGAACATCTGGCGCATCATCATTTTCTTCATATAACTTATTTCTATTTACGTTACTTAGCTGGTTAAACCACTTATAATAACCCTCTACATTTAAGGTCAGATGCTTTGCTAAGTCCCATTCAAATCCAAAAATTGCATGGGTTGCTTTCTGAAGAGAATGTTTTCTTGCTACTGTTTTTCCATTATCTAGTGCAATAGAATCTTGTAAATTATCAGGCCCAGATAAGAATCCATAAAATAAGTTTACAACGTCTCTATCAGAATTTGCAGAAATTAAATTTTGAGAATAAACCCCAGATGCAGTCTTTATCCTGAATTTTTCTGAGATATTATATTTTAAACCTATTCTAGGTTCTGGAGAGAAGTTTCTTAAGGAAGCATAGTATTGAGCCCTAAAACTTGGATTAATAACTAAAAGTCCTTTAATAATTTTCGCATCAACATAACCCGCAAGCTCCGTGGTATTATTATTTTGTTCAATTTTTCTACCAACACTATTAAAGAAATTAAAATCTGTAGTAAATCCATTTACTTCAATTCCGTATTTAATTTCGTTTTCACCAAGAAAATATTTGAAATCAAATCCTAGATTAAATCCATTAATTCTACTTTCTCTAGGTTCTAATGTTTCTCCCTGATTTATAGGGTCTAGTTCTGCTAGTGAGATTTTATAATCACTAATATTAAATTTTCCCATTATTAGAACAGGAGAACTAGCCGGAACTACCACAAAATTAGAACCAATTCCCCAAGAGTTCCAGTTTAAATCAGAAACTGCTTTATATCTAACTCTATCGTTGTAGCTAAATCCAAAAAAATTGACTTTACTTCCAGTGGTTCCATTAATAGAAACTTTACCATATAAGTCTGTAAAATTAAATGGCAAACCATTTGAATCTATATAACTATAAAGTTTTTTTGATGTTTGTTCTAAATAGGATGTCTTTCCTGAAAAAATGTAGGATGCAGTTGAATTATTATTGTCTTCATTTAGTTTTTTAATTGGACCTTCGATTTTTAATTTAGAACCAAATGGATTTACCGAAATTTTTCCTTTATGCCTTTTTTTATTACCATCTATAGTGGTTATATCCATTATCGAAGAAATTCTACCTCCATATTTTGCTGAAAATCCTCCAGTGTAAATATCAGCGCTTCTCATAATATCTACATCAAAAACAGAGAAGAAACCAATCGAATGGAAAGGATTATAAATTGTCATACCATCTAAAAGCACTTTATTCTGAATAGGAGAACCTCCTCTGATATACATTTGACCTCCTTGATCTCCAGTAGTTACAACCCCAGGAGTTGTTTGCAAATATTGAGCAAAGTCTGGTTCACCACCAATGGCAACAACTCTAGCCATGTCTTTTGGAGTTGCAGTAATAACAGACATTTTAACTTCAGTTTTTCTCTCTTCTGCTTCTGCACTATACTCAAATTCGTCTAAAACTTCATCATTAACTTCCATGAAAAAGTTTTGAGTAGTGATTTTTCCTTTCTTTAATTCAATGGTATACTCAATAGTTTTAAACTCTATATTGGTGATTTCAAGCGTAATCTTTCCCTCAGGAAGTTTATTGATTTGATAGTAGCCATTTAAATCGGTAGAAGAGCCTGTCCCAGTTCCTTTTATTTTGACATTAGTTCCAAACGAAGGTTCTCCAGTTTCTTTTTCGTAGACAGTTCCTCTAATAGTAGCATACTGGGACTGAGCGGTTAAGAACCCAAAAATTATCAATAAGGGTAATACACTTTTTATGATGATTCTCATAATTGCTTCGAAGATAAAATTATTTTTCTTTTATAAAACAGTTTCTGTCAAAGACTATACAACTTAATTGTTATTTTCTATAACTGATTTGTTCGGAAGTTCTTCAAAACCCATGTTGTACAATGTAAAACCAAAAATATCTGAATATTGTTCAATTGTTTTGCTTATTGGTGTGCCTGCTCCATGGCCAGCATCTGTTTCAATACGAATAAGCGTAGGGTTGCTTCCAGATTGTTTTGCCTGAAGTTCAGCTGCAAACTTAAAGCTATGTGCAGGAACTACTCTATCATCGTGGTCACCTGTTGTTACTAAAGTAGCTGGATATTCAACTCCCGCCTTAACATTATGAACCGGTGAATAGCCTAATAAATATTCAAACATTTCCTTACTATCTTCAGATGTACCATAATCGTAAGCCCATCCTGCTCCAGCAGTAAATGTATGGTAACGAAGCATATCTAAAACTCCAACAGCTGGAAGTGCAACTTTCATTAAATCAGGACGCTGGGTCATTGTGGCTCCTACTAAAAGCCCACCATTAGAACCACCTCTAACAGCTAAATATTCACTTGATGTATAATTGTTTTCTATTAGGAATTCAGCAGCAGCAATAAAATCATCAAAAACATTTTGCTTTTTCATTTTAGTTCCAGCTTTATGCCATTTCTTCCCATATTCTCCACCGCCTCTTAGATTAGCAACAGCATAAATTCCACCTTGCTCCATCCAAACTGCATTGGCTATACTAAATGATGGTGTGAGACTAATATTAAAACCTCCATAGCCATAAAGAATGGTAGGGTTTTTACCATTTAATTTTATTCCTTTTTTATGGGTAATAATCATAGGAATAACGGTATTATCTTTAGATCTATAAAATACTTGATTACTTTCGTAATTATCAGGGTTGAAATCAACCGCTGGCTTTTTATAAATTTTAGATTCTCCTTTTTTAGGATTGTAAGAATAAATGGTTCTGGGTGTTTTGTAGTTTGAAAAAGAATAATATAAAATAGTATCCATTTTTTTTCCGCTAAATCCACCAACACTTCCTAGACCCGGAAGTTCTATATCTAAAATCATTTCACCCTTATAATTGTATTGCTTTACTTTAGAAACAGCATCCACCATATACTCTGCAAAGAAATATCCACCACCATTTGAAGGACTTAAAACATGTTCTGTTTCGGCAATAAAATCTACCCAATTTTCAGCAGATGGATTGGAAGCATCTACAGTTACTATTTTTTTATTAGGAGCATTTAAGTTGGTTGCTAAGTACAATTTACTTCCTTCATTTTCCATGACATATGTGTCGCTGTTGGTGTGGTCTAATATGGTTACAAAATCGCTGTTGGGCTTAGACAAGTCTTTCATAAATAATTTATTTCCTGATGTTGAAACACTTGCAGAAACAAATAAATAATTACCATCTTCGGTAACATTCCCACCAACATATCTATGTTTTTCTTCGTCAGTTCCTCCAAATATAAGTTGATCTTCATCTTGTGACGTTCCTAGTTTGTGGTAATAAAGTTTATGCTGATCAGTTTTTGCAGATAGTTCACTTCCTTGAGGTTTATCGTAACTAGAATAAAAGAATCCTTCATTTTTCTTCCAGGAAAGTCCAGAGAATTTAACATCTACTATAGTATCTTCCATTATTTCTTTTGTATAGACATCCATTACTATAACTTTTCTCCAATCACTGCCACCTTCCGAAATAGAATAGGCTACAATATTACCAGAGTCTGAAAAGCTTAAAGCTCCTAAAGAGATTGTACCGTCTTTTGAAAATTTATTAGGATCTAAAAAAACCTCAGCAGACTCATTTTCTTTTTGTCTATATATTACATATTGATTTTGCAAACCATTATTCTTATAAAAATAAGTGAATTCTCCTTCCTTAAATGGAGCACTTATCTTTTCATAATTCCATAGGTATTCTAGTCTTTTTTTTAAGTCCGATCTAAATGAAATATTATTTAAATAGGCGAAAGTTGTTTCGTTTTCAGCCTTCACCCAAGACTCTGTTTCTTTAGACCTGTCATCTTCTAACCATCGGTATGAATCCTTTACTTCAATGTCAAAATAATTATCTATAACGTCTTTTTTTTCTGTAATAGGATAAATCATGGTTTCTTTTATATTTTTTTGAGGGTTACTGCAGGATAATAAAATAGAGAACATCCATAGGATAAAAAGTGATTTTTTTATTTTCATTTTTTTAGAATATATAGTTTGTAGTTACGCAATAATTTATAAGGTTAAAAATAACGTTCAATTAATTAAGTTAATGAGTTTGCAAAGTCTTTAATTACTCTAATTTAAAATTTTTTTATTGCTAAATGTTATATATTGTCTTACTCAAATTGAATATTGTTGAAAAATCACCATTACGATATAATTTTTGTTGGCTGGGGTGCAAGTACTTGCATTTTGTTAATTGAAATGTCCAAAAATTCTTTGCTAGATAATAAAAAGCTTTTAATTATTGAGCCAAGTGAAAAACTTGAGAATGACAAGACTTTTTGTTTTTGGGCCAATAGAAATGACGATATATATAAAAACTTTTCAAACATTATTTCTAAAAGTTGGACAAGTATTCAAATCAATGATAATGAAAGTAATTCTATAGATCCTACTGAATATTTTCACGTAGACAGTATTGATTTATACAACTGGACAAGAAAAATAATGCTTCAAAACAATATAGAACACAGTAGAGAAAAAGTCCTTAAAATAGAAGAAAAAGAAAACTTAAAAATAAATACCTTAGAGAAAAAATACACATCAGACTGGATTTTTGATAGTAGACCGCCAGATTTTAAAAATGTTCCTAACGGAGATTTTAATATTTCACAATCATTTTTTGGATTAAAAGTTGAATTAAAAGAAAAGGAACTAGACCAAAGTGTTTACCACATGATGGATTTTAGAATATCTCAAGAAAAATCTACTCAGTTTGTTTATATACTTCCATATACCACAAATTCAGCATTGATAGAACTGACAAGATTTGGCAAAAAAATAATTGACAAATTGGAAGCTGAGAAAGAATTAGATAAATTCATTAATAAAAACTTTGGACCTTATAAAGTCATTTCTAAAGAAGAAGGAGTAATCCCAATGAGTTCCAATTTGCCAGAACAATCCTCAGGAAAAAAATGGGTAAACATTGGAACTAGGGCAGGTAATGTAAAGCCGAGTACAGGCTATGCATTCAAAAACATGTATCGCCATGCCAAATTGATTTGTAACCAAGGTGTCTTGAAAGCTAAAAAGTTAAAGCCCAACAAAAGATTCCTTTTCTATGATCAATTACTATTAATAATTCTCACTATTTGGCCAGCCAAAGGAAAGCCGATATTTGAAAGATTATTTAATGTAAAATCGTCCTACTTTGTTTTACAATTCTTAGACGAAAAAACTTCTTTAAAAGAAGAACTATCTATGTTTTATAAATTACAAATTGGAATATTTGTAAAATCTATATTTTATTGGCTTTATTGGAAATTTAAAAAACTTATTTTCCCAATTCTTATGATTGTCTATGTATTGTTAGATGAAAGTAGCGCATCTAACGAACTACTAAATTTGTCCTCAAATAACTTAGCAGTTTTAACTTTTGGTTTATTAATAATAGGAATTCCACACGGTGCTTTGGATCATTTAACAGAATTTATAAGTAAAAAAAACACCATTAATTTA
>Ga0228634_1001168_pt1 | contig 15896 bp, 17 predicted proteins | sample 42DmetaG_FD_190063 | JGI IMG/M metagenome (GOLD analysis project Ga0228634, IMG submission 190063) | Seawater microbial communities from Monterey Bay, California, United States - 42D | ecosystem: Environmental > Aquatic > Marine > Coastal | place: USA: California | collected 2016-09-27 | reverse complement strand
GTCAACGTGGCCAATCGTGCCAATGTTAACGTGCGGTTTAGAACGTTCAAACTTTTCCTTAGCCATGGGTGGCCTCCGTATAATCGCCCGCGAGGACACATCCTCACGACAGGTGTTTCGAAAAGTGGCTGGGCCAATGCCCCCGCCCCACATCGCGCGCGGCTTAGACCCCTGGTGGGGAAAAATCAAGCGGTCATTCGAGCTGTGCTTCGACCTCTGACGTCTGAGCCGCAGGAAGTGGCGGCAGCGCCAGCCATTCGGGGTTGGTCAGGATCCAATTCTGGATGGCTCTCGCGGCATTTCGCGACAAGGCGCGCATCTGCTCTTCTTTGGTTTTTGTGAACCCCGAGCCAATGATCGTGGTCGCGTTCGCGCCCTCAAATACCGTGATACGCTCAGGCTCAGCGTGCAGTTTGCGAGCCTCAGCATCGTCCCAGACGTTCGCCGACAGCACGAGAATAGATTTAGGCGCCAAAAGCACTGGAATACCCGGAGGCGCAAGGGCGTAGCCATCCACGTTTACTGCGATATGAAAATCACGCCCCCCGGCATAGCCCGAAAACCGGCGATCGATCTCAGCCCCAAGGACATCCTGCCATTCGGCCGGTGTTGCGGAGCGCGAGGGCGGCACAAGGCGCGCATTATCCGCGACCACAATATTCCACTTCATCTGGAACGACCCCATGTCGGGCTGCTGATAGATCAGTGGATCCTCTGAGGCGCAGGCCGAAACAAATAGTACGGCCAAAATCGTCAAAGTTTTGCGAAAAACGCCCATCATGCTCTCCAAAATTTAGGCCATGGGGTAGCCCACGATACCCGCCCGCGCAACGGTTGCTTGGTTCGGCTAGGGCGCGTCATTCGACACAACACTGCAAATATTGCGCAGGGCTTGCCATTCTGTATCCGACAAAGCGGGTGCAGTGGCGGTGCCGGTGTCCGCCGCAGCGGCGGCTTGGATCCGGGCGGCCATCTCGGGGTGCGAAGACAGATGCGCCAAGACGCCTGTAACCTCTGGATGATCTTCGGACATCCGGGCAAACAAACTGCCCAAGGCGGCGGGTGGCAGGCCCACGTCAGTCAACCGCTCCTGCGCATAGACGTCTGCCTCTGTTTCAGCTGCACGTGAATAACCTGAACTGATGATACCAGCCCCCAAACCCGCCGCCCCTGTGAAATCACCGGACAAGAGCGAGACGATGACAAAGGTCGTCATCCGCTCCAACACGCTGGCAACAGAATGGTCCAATACGACGTGACCCAATTCATGGGCGAAAACGGCCGCGACTTCATCCGGGCTCTCAGAGAGTTGGATGAGCGAATCGAAAAACGTGATGTAGCCCCCGGGCAAAGCATAGGCATTGGGGATTTGGTTGGCGCGATCATCCAAAACCGCCACCTTGAGCGGATAGGGCAAGGCAACGCCATCGGCGATACGCGCAGTGATCTTGTTCATCGCAGCCACCCCATCCGGCGCTGCACAGAACTTTAACGGCGTATTGCTGGGCGAAAACGCGCTGCGGGTCAGTTCGAAATGGGTCTCACCCATTTTGAGCTCAGCACGCACATTGGTGAAACCCGCCAGAACGCCCGCAAGCATCGGCAACACCACCAAGATCAGAGCGGCCACGGATACCGCGCCAACTGTGGCCGCCGTGATCGCTTGCCGCCACTTTGAGGGTGGACGCAAAGGAGTGCCTAGGTTCGGGCAGGCCCGCGCCACCATCGCGCAAGCGACCGGGTCCCGCAGGACCAAGCGCGCGCTGGTGTTGTCGTCTAACCCGATCGTCAATGTGTCGTAATTCGACTGATCCGGCAGCGTGCGCACCGCATCGCACGGCCACAACACGACGTTCTGCCCGTCAGGCAGATCGAGGACCAGCACATCGCCGTAATCGCCATGATCTTCGCGAACGGCAACACGCTGCGCTAGCGCACGCTCACCGTCATAGTAGTCGCCGAAATGCTCATCCGAGGGGGGCTGGGACGTATTCATATTCCGCCCCCAAAATCAAAGAAGCCTGCCAGCCCATCCGCATCTGCCATGTGATGATCCGCCCCACGCCGGGTCGCGGCAATCACGCTGGCATCATGCACCAGCAGCGTTTCAGCCGCATGCCGCAACATCGGGAACGTCACAAACACATGTTTGAACTGCGCCCGCAGGACAAAAAAGCTGAAGTAGATCAGAATGGTGCTCGCGAGGATGATCCATTCTGGCAGGTTGAACAGCGCCCCCAGTGAGAATTCCTCGGTCAGGATGTCTTGGGAGGGAAGGCTTGCACCCAAGGCCCCAAAGATCGCGAACAGCATCGCCACGAGGATCGGCACAAGGATCGAAAGGATAAGGAAGATGATCAGGTTGCCGAGTAGATGGATTTTGATGATCTTGCCCGTGCGCGGATGAATTTCGAGTTCAGTTCCGCCGGAATAAAGCGTCTCGGACATCAACATCCGAAAGCTTGCAACCCGGTAGTAGATCCATCCAAAGACCATGCCCGGCACCGTAATAAATAGCCAGCCTAAGTTCCCGCCAGTTCCGTTAAAGGACGCCGCAGCGGGCAACCCAATTGTCGCCAATCCAAAGACCAAAAACGGTAGGTAAGCCGCATATAGCATAGTGAACCGGCCACTTTGGAAAAACGGCTGATCCCCAAACCACGTGCGATCCACCATGAATTTGCGCAACCGAAACGTCGCCAGTGGCAAAAGCAAGCCGAGCGACGCAATCGCCAGCCCATAGTAAAGGAACGCCCGCCACATGTAGCCAAACGCGCCGGGTTCCATAGAAAACGTGAGCCCGCGCCATGACGTGTGGTTTACCAGATACCTTCGGCCCCGGTACTGGGCGATGAAATAAAGTGGCAGGATCAGCGCAAGGGCCGCGATAAATCCGGGCGTTGTATCGCCGGTGAGGTTGAGGCTCGCGAAGAGGATGAGCATCATCACGAGGCCCACGTAGAACACCAAGAGCACAGCCGCGACAAAGAAACCGATCAGTTTTTCAAGCGGTTGGCCCGTGTATTCTAACGGCATACCGCCCGGGCGCACACTAGACCACAGCCACCGGCGCAACCGGGTCCGCGCCCAAAATGAATAAAGCCCGAGGGTCACAACCATCAAACTGCCGGTCTTGAGCACCAACCCTAGCAGGTCGATCCGCGCTCCTTTTACGGCAGTTTCCAGCGTGTCATCGGCCATTTCGGTGCCTTAGGTAAAGGTGTTATCCCGCGGAAAGCCACGTGGTGCCATCCGCCCGGCGGAAGCACGTTTGGATGTCCATTCGCTTAGGTCTGTCTCGGTACGGGTCCGGCCCGCGGGATCGAGCCAGCTGAGGCCATCGGCGAGCGTGAAGGTCCGCGCATCCGTGAGGCCACCGTCCTTATACTTTTGCAATCGGACGCCCTTGCCGCGTGCCATTTCTGGCAATTCATCAAGTGCGAAAACCAACATTTTACGGTTTTCGCCGACGACGGCGACGTGATCACCTGCCACGGGCGCACAGACGGTCGCGCGCACATCACCTCGCACGTTCAGCACCTGTTTACCCGACCGCGTTTGGGCCACCACATCGTCCTGTGCAACGACAAATCCATCACCCGCACTTGAGGCAACCAACAGCTTACCCCCAGCGCGATAGATCAGAATATCCGTAATCTCGACCTCGTTGGGGAGGTCTACCATCAGGCGCAAAGGCTCACCCATGCCGCGCCCGCCGGGCAAATTCGCGGCCAGAACGGTGTAGAAACGGCCATTAGAGCCGAACACCAGCAGCTTATCCGTGGTCTCCGCATGGAACATAAAGCGGGGACCATCGCCGTCCTTGAACTTTAACTCACGCGCAAGATCGATGTGCCCGGTCATTGACCGCACCCAAGCCATCTTGGAGCAGACGACGGTGATCGGCTCACGCTCAATCATCGCCTCAAGCGGGACTTCTGCGATCTCTAGGGCCTCTGCAAAGGTTGTGCGGCGGGCACCGCCCACAACACCTTTGCCGAATAGTTTACGCGTTTCGCGCAATTGATCCGCGATCGCTTTCCATTGGACGTCATCATTTTCCAGCAGGTCCTCTAGACCCGCGCGCTCCTCCATCAAAGCATCACGTTCCGTGAGCAGCGCCAACTCTTCGAGCCGTCGCAAGGCGCGCAGACGCATATTGAGGATCGCTTCGGCCTGAACCTCGCTAAGGGCCTCGGAACGGTCGGTCGGCAAGGGGCTGACGTAGTCGGCTTCATCCTGCGCGCGCGCATGGCTGACGCCCCAGTCCTCGAACATCAACGCCCGTTTGGGCGCATCATCATAACGGATAATATCAATGACGCGGTCCAGATTGAGGAAGGCCACGATAAAGCCCTCAAGCACCTCAAGCCGGTGATCAATCTGGGCCAAACGGTGCCGCGAGCGGCGCTGTAGCACAACGCGGCGGTGGTCCAAAAACGCCTGCAAAACCTCACGCAGGCCGCAAACCTTTGGAGTTACACCGTCGATCAGCACGTTCATGTTCAAGGAGAACCGCGTTTCCAGATCGCTGGCCCGGAACAGGGTCGACATCAAAACGTCGGGGTCCACGTTCTTGGTTTTCGGCTCAAGCACGATGCGGATGTCATCCGCGCTTTCGTCGCGCACGTCCGCAAGGATTGGCACCTTTTTGGTCTGAATGACCTCTGCCAACTTTTCAATCAAACGGGATTTTTGCACCTGATACGGGATTTCGGTCACGACAATTTGCCATTGCCCACGGCCCAAATCCTCAACTTCCCAACGGGCGCGCAACCGGAAGGAGCCACGTCCAGTCCGATACGCCTCAAGCACGTTTTCGCGCGGCTCAACCAGCACGCCACCGGTTGGAAAATCCGGGCCGGGGATCATGTCGACCAGCGTTTCATCCCGAACATTGGGGCTCTTGATGAGATGCAGACAGGCGGTGATCAACTCTTCGAGGTTGTGGGGCGGAATATTGGTCGCCATCCCGACCGCAATCCCGGAAGAGCCGTTTGCCAACAGGTTCGGGAACGCCGCAGGCAGCACGACGGGTTCACGCAACGTGCCATCGTAGTTGTCACGGTAATCAACGGCGTCTTCGTTGAGCCCTTCCAGTAGCGCCTCCGCCGCGGCGGTCATACGCGCCTCAGTGTACCGGCTCGCGGCGGGGTTATCGCCGTCGATGTTGCCAAAATTCCCCTGCCCGTCCACGAGCGGATAACGCACTGCGAAATCCTGCGCCAAGCGCGCCATCGCATCGTAAATCGCAGCGTCACCATGGGGGTGATAGTTGCCCATCACATCGCCCGAAATCTTGGCTGACTTCCGGAAGCCACCCGTCGGCGACAGACGCAATTCGCGCATCGCAAAGAGGATGCGTCGATGAACTGGCTTCAGCCCGTCCCGCGCATCCGGCAACGCCCGGTGCATAATCGTGGACAGCGCATACGTCAGGTAGCGCTCCCCAATGGCGCGCGACAGTGGCTCTGCAATGGCTTCGGGTGTGTCGATGGGATCACTCATGTACTTGGTCTACTGTAGGCGATTTCCAGCGTAAACAGACAACGCGGCCAAAAAATGGTAAGTTGGTGTTCAAAGATTCGTAGCGCTGCCTTTTGCTGCACATTTATTTTATTTTGACCATTTACGGAGGGCTGCGTTTTGCTTCGCCTTTCTATCATATTGATTGCTACCCTTTGGGCGGGCTTCCTGATTTGGGGCACGCCCAGTGAAACGACACCCCAATCGGGCCAACACCTAAGCGACAACGCCCTGCGCGCCGCGAGAGTTTCGATATATTCGGAGCCGACGATCTTGTCTGTGGATCGCCCCACGCCAACAACTGCGCGCGCCGCACCGCCCCCCGTGCTGGCCACTCAAATCGCCACGGAACCAACGACACCAGAAAAGATAGTGCCGATTGAAGAGTTACCTCTGTTTACGGTCACCGGCAGCCGCGTAAACCTACGCACCGGCCCCTCGACCCAGACAGATATTGTGATGTCCCTCTCGCTGGGCAGCGTGACCGAAGCGCTCAGCCCCGAAAGAAACGGCTGGATCGAGATCAGAGACCTAAACACGGGGCTGTCCGGCTATATGTCGGCCCAGTTTCTCGAATTGCTGTAAAGCATCCATTGACCCCACTGAGCGTGCCCTTACGTTGCCCCACGAAAAGAGGGCGCCATGCAAAAATCCATATTGATCACAGGGTGTTCCAGCGGCATCGGTCTAGACGCAGCACAGACACTGCGCGACCGGGGTTGGCAGGTCTTTGCGGCCTGTCGGAAGCAAGTTGATTGCGACCGGCTCTCGGATGAAGGCTTCATCGCCCCACGGTTAGACTACGAAGCCCCCGAAACCATCGAGGCCGCTCTCGCAGATGTTCTGAAGCACACCGGCGGCACGTTGACCGGGGTCTTCAACAACGGTGCATACGCAATCCCCGGCTTGGTTGAGGACCTACCCACCGACGCACTACGCCAGATTTTTGAAGCCAATTTCTTTGGCTATCATACCCTGACCCGCGCCGTGATTCCGGTGATGCGCGCGCAGGGCCATGGCCGCATTGTGCAATGCTCTTCCATCCTCGGGTTCTCACCGCTGCCGTGGCGCGGGGCCTACAACGCGACCAAATTTGCACTGGAGGGGTTAACGGACACGTTGCGACTAGAAATGCGTGGCACGCAGATTTTCCCGGTTCTCATTGAGCCCGGCCCCATCACAACCAAGATTCGAGAAAACGCGATTCCCCATTTTGAAAAGTGGATCGACTGGGAAAATAGCGCCCGGGTGGATGATTACAAAGCGCTCAAACAGCGGCTTTATACGTCATCTGGGCCTGACCCGTTTGAGCTGCCCCCGGCTGCTGTGACCAAAAAACTGATCCACGCCTTGGAGGCGCCAAGGCCACGCGCACGCTATTATGTGACCTTTCCCACCTACTTGATGGGCACGCTTAAACGGCTTTTGTCGACTTCGGGCATAGATTTTGTGGCCAGCCGGTTCTAGACCGCTACGTCACGGCCAAAGAGAGGAATAAACATGTTCAGCGATCCCTTGTTCTACATAGCAGCGGCTGCATGCCTTGTTGTGGCGGGCATCTTGTTGTTCGGCATCGGCGGCTTTGGCTCCGGTGGCGGCTTTAATAAAAAACACGCCAATAAGGTCATGCGGCTCCGGCTTTATGCCCAGTTGGGGGCCGTAGCCCTGATGGTTGGTTTTCTCTTACTACGCGGCGTCGGAGGTCAATAATGGTCGTTCTATCAAAGATTTACACCAAAACAGGTGATGCGGGCGAAACTGCTCTGGGCAACGGGGCACGGGTGGCAAAGCACTCACTGCGGGTCACGGCCTATGGCACTGTGGATGAAACAAACGCCACAGTTGGCCTTGCGCGGCAGCACAGCACCGGTGAAATGGACGCCCAATTGGCCGCGATCCAGAACGATCTGTTCGACCTTGGCGCAGACCTGTGCCGCCCCGACATGGAAAAAGACGCCGAGAGCGAATATCCACCGCTGCGCGTCTCTGAAACACAGGTCCAACGGCTCGAAGCCGAAATCGACGTCATGAACGCTGCACTTGAGCCCCTGCGCAGCTTTATTCTGCCCGGCGGCAGCGCATTGGCCGCGCAACTGCATCTGTGCCGGACCGTATCGCGCCGTGCCGAACGTTTTTCGGTTGAGCTAGCGACCGTCGAAGCGATTAACCCAGCAGCAGTCAAATACCTTAACCGCTTGTCTGATTGGTTCTTTGTTGCAGGCCGCATCGCGAATGACGGTGGCAAAGATGACGTGCTTTGGGTGCCCGGCGCGAATAGATAATTGATCCCTCTGCGCATCGCTTTGACCGCGAAAAAGGCGATGCGCAAAGGACAAAATAGGACATAAAACGGCGTAAATGACCCAGACAGTGGTGTTGGCTTTGCCCTCTACATTGGCTCGCAAGCATCACGATAACCACGCCCAACATGCTACGACACACCACAGGCCTAGGCTCGGAAACATCGCCGCGTCACAGTGGCAAGTTGTAAAAATTTACTCTATGCCGCGCAGTGCACAGTGGTTATCAATGCGATGAAATTTTCGGGCAATATTTCACGAAAGCCCGAGTCGAACAGGAGAAACGCGCAATGAAGGTCCTCGTACCGGTGAAACGCGTGATCGATTATAACGTAAAAGTTCGCGTCAAAGCGGACGGAAGCGGTGTCGATCTCGCGAACGTCAAAATGTCCATGAACCCCTTTGATGAGATCGCGGTAGAAGCTGCGATCCGCCTGAAAGAAGCGGGTCAAGTGGACGAAATCGTCGTCGTTTCCGTTGGCGTCGCAAAGGCACAAGAAACGCTGCGCACCGCTTTGGCGATGGGCGCAGATCGCGCGATCTTGGTCGAGGCCACCGACGACGTTCACACCGACATCGAGCCTCTTGCCGTCGCAAAAGTCCTCAAGGCGCTGGTTGAAGAAGAGCAGCCTGGCCTCGTGATCTGTGGCAAGCAAGCCATCGACAATGACATGAACGCCACCGGTCAGATGCTCTCGGCTCTGCTGGGTTGGAGCCAAGCTACCTTCGCCTCCGAACTGGCGATTGAAGGCGAAAGCGCAACCGTGACACGCGAAGTGGACGGCGGCTTGCAGACAATCAAGGTCAAGATGCCTGCCGTTGTGACCGTGGATCTGCGCCTCAATGAGCCGCGCTACGCGTCTTTGCCCAACATCATGAAGGCAAAGAAAAAACCGCTCGACACCAAAACACCAGGCGACTTGGGCGTTGACGTAACCCCACGTCTGAGCGTCGTCACAACAACTGAACCAGCAGCGCGCGCAGCTGGCGTGAAAGTTGGTTCCGTGGATGAACTTGTTTTGAAACTCAAAGACGAAGCAGGAGTGATCTAAGATGGCTGTTCTTCTTATTGCAGAAGTCTCGGGCGGCACTTTGGCCGTGGACGCAACCGCCAAGGCGCTCACTGCTGCCAAAGCGATGGGTGACGTAACGGTACTGTGTGCTTCCGCGGGATGCGGCGGCGCGGCAGAGGCGGCAGCGAAACTCGACGGTGTGAGCAAAGTTCTCTGCGCTGATGACGCAGCTTACGGCCACGACCTCGCGGAGCCTCTTGCCGATTTGGTTGTCGGCATGGCCGGTGACTACAGCCACATCGTGGCACCCGCGACAGCAACTGCTAAAAACGTGATGCCCCGCATCGCAGCCCTGCTGGATGCAATGGTGATCTCGGACGTAACGGCCGTTGTGGACGCAGACACTTTTGAGCGTCCCATCTACGCCGGTAACGCGATCCAAACGGTCAAATCGGCAGACGCTACAAAGGTTCTGACAGTTCGCACAGCGACGTTTGATGCAGCTGGTGAAGGCGGCTCGGCATCGGTTGAAAGCATTGCAGCAGCGACCAACTCCGGGATTTCGGAGTGGGTAGAAGACAAGGTTGCCGCCTCTGACCGGCCCGAGCTGACCTCCGCTGGGATCGTCGTCTCTGGTGGTCGCGGCGTTGGCTCCGAGGACGATTTCAAGATGATTGAAACCCTCGCGGACAAGCTGGGCGCTGCCGTTGGCGCGTCCCGTGCTGCAGTCGACTCAGGCTATGCTCCGAACGATTGGCAGGTCGGCCAGACCGGCAAAGTCGTCGCACCCGACCTGTACGTTGCGGTCGGTATCTCGGGTGCGATTCAGCACCTTGCCGGCATGAAAGACTCCAAGGTTATCGTTGCAATCAACAAAGACGAGGAAGCACCAATCTTCCAAGTCGCTGACTACGGTCTGGTTGCTGATTTGTTCGACGCAGTGCCAGAGCTTCTCGAAAAGCTCTAGTTACGTTGAAACCTTTATTGGAAACGGCCCGCATCAGTGCGGGCCTTTTTCTTTTGCACTTACCTCAAGCGAAAGCGGCAACACCCGCCAGTTTCTCCGCGATCTCTACGTGACACGCTGGGGGCAAAAGTTGCTTTGCAACGGGCACCTCCATCTCAGGCACTTTCATACCGTGGATACCCGCATTGGCACGTGTTTGCGCAGGGTCGTACCGCAAAACATCCTCAACCAATGGTCGTAAATCATCAACCATACGCTCAGACACAAAAAGCGGCTCTGGCCCAAGTTCCGCGCCATGTGTGGGCGGAGTTTCATCCGGCAACCACAAAAGCATTTTGCGCCCGGTTATCCGCGTCAGCAGCAAACGCATACGCGCCGTCCAGGCCGCAGACAGTTCCTGCTCAATCATCCGGAACTTGTCCAGCGAACAGGCTTTTAACGTCACCAGCATGTGCCGCGTGAAATGGAATTCACTAAAATCAACGTCTTGAAACAGGTTTTGCATCAGAGCTGAGGGCTTCAAGAAGCGGTCGTTGCGGCGAGGATGAACGTGATAGAAACGGTTCGACATGTTATGCGCCGGCAAAACCTGGACAATTGTCATATCAGCCTCTGAGGCCATATCCAGCACCGTCGCATCAGCCGCAAAGACATCCACGCCAGCATTCATTTGGCCAAAGTTCACGCAAGGAAGGCCAATCTTATCTTCCAAAAGCTCGGAAAACGGCCGTTCCACATAGCGACCATACGTTTCAGAACCACCAATAACCGCGACATAGGGTGTTCGACGATCCTTCTTGGGACCCCGAAACAGTGTTTTCGATGCGCCGTAAGTGCACGGGTAATACTCAAGCGCGGGCTGCGCCATTCTTTCATAGGTCATCTACCTATTCCCACCAATGTTCGACTCACCCAAGCCAGACATTGCAGCAAAGCCGTTACCGATTGCCTAACCGAGTAATTTGCCATTCTTTTTCAACAACACCGTGGCTTGTGACCCTTCGCTATCCCGCGTAATTTAGCCCCACACACGGCAGGAGAGCCCGAATGGATATTCAGAAAATCGGCATCGTCGGCGCAGGCCAGATGGGCAACGGCATTGCACATGTCTGTGCATTAGCGGGTTACGATGTGATTCTAAATGATATTTCCCAAGACTCACTCGACGCCGCAATGACAACGGTTCGCAAAAATCTCGAACGCCAAGTCAGCCGTGAAAAAATCACACAAGCCGATCAGGATGCGACCCTAGGGCGGATCTCGACCACGTTGCGCCTCCCGGATTTGGGCGCGACGGACTTGGTTATTGAGGCCGCGACGGAGCGTGAAACAGTAAAACAGGCGATTTTCGAAGACCTTCTGCCTCACCTCCAACCACACACAATCCTGACGTCTAACACGTCGTCTATCTCGATCACCCGCCTCGCGAGTCGTACAGACCGGCCCGAGAAATTCATGGGCTTCCACTTCATGAACCCGGTGCCGATCATGAAATTGGTCGAGCTGATCCGTGGGATCGCAACAGACGAACCAACATTTTCGGCCTGTCGCAAGGTTGTTGAACGGCTGGGCAAAACCGCTGCCACTGCAGAGGATTTTCCAGCATTCATCGTTAACCGCATCTTGATGCCGATGATCAATGAGGCGGTTTACACGCTCTATGAGGGTGTCGGAAACGTTAAATCCATCGACGAATCCATGAAGCTTGGCGCGAACCACCCAATGGGGCCGCTTGAACTCGCGGACTTCATCGGGTTGGACACATGCCTTGCGATCATGAACGTGCTGCATGACGGTCTCGCGGATACCAAATACCGCCCCTGCCCGCTGCTCACGAAATACGTTGAGGCCGGGTGGCTTGGTCGCAAAACGGAACGTGGCTTCTACGACTATCGTCAGAACCCACCTGTCCCAACCCGCTAATCGTTCAGGGTTTTTTCCCGCAACCAAGCGACAAACCCACGTGGGTTTGACGCCCAATTAACGATCTCAGATCGGTCAATGGGTGCGCGCACAATAGGGGCCTGTGGTTTATTCAACGCATAAACCACTTCATGCAGCAGCAGACCCTGACGCAGGGTCGCCGAAAGAATATTAGCAATCTGATACCAACGCGAGTTTTGTCCCGGAAAGAACACAGGCACGACAACCGCTTCGGATTTCTGGATCATTTTCGCGGTAAACGGATTCCATTCCTTTTCGACCGCTGGTCCAAAATACGTCTCCGAGGCTGCAACGGCGCCGGATGGGAACAGGACGATCACCCCGCCATTTTCCAGATGTGCATTCGAGGCTTTGCGCATCTCAAGATTTTTCTTCAACGAATTCTCTTCGTGCGGAAACGGCACCGGGATCATGAATTCTTCGATCTCGGGAATCCCGGTCAGCAAGGAACGCGTCAAGATTTTGTAATCTGTTCGCACCCGACCGATCAATTCCGCCAACACCATGCCGTCCACCAAACCATGCGGATGGTTGGCCACAACAATAACCGGGCCCGTCTTTGGGATGCGCGCGATCTGCTCCTCGGGGGTGATCAGATCAATCCCCATGACCTTGAGCGCATGCGCCCAAAACCCCTGCCCGGTTTGCACACCCTCCCGCTCAAACCGGCGGATCAGGCGCAGCAGTCGGATTTTGCCCGTCGTCCACTCCATCACGCGGATCGTGTTGGCTTTCCACGGGTTTTCGAACGTATTGGCGTAGGAGAGGCGCTTTTTGTCATAGGCCACGTAATTGGGGTCCGTGACCCCATCCGCGCCGTCTAATTCGTGCGTATTGTCCACCAAAGCTAACGGGGCTCCCGGTTCAGACGTCTTCCCCAAAGCGCGCGGCTACCAAGTCGGCCAATGCATCGGCCAAGGCATCCGCTTGTGCGCCCGAGGTTTCGACCTCAATAGTCGTTCCCTTGGATGCTGCCAACATTAAAAGCCCCATGATTGAGTCGCCAGACGCCTCAAGCCCGTCTTTGCGGACCGTGGCAGAGGCATCAAAGCCTTCGACACACTCAACAAACTTAGCTGAAGCCCGTGCGTGCAGGCCTTTTTGGTTCACGATAGATAGGGTTCTTGCCGTCATGCGTTGCCCGCCGTTGCATCAAAACTGTTGATGTACCGCCGCCCGGCGTCACGCGCCAAATCGACCGCCTCACCGACTGAGCGCCCCCGAGACTTGGCAAGCTTAATCAGAGCCGGAAGGTTCGCGCCGTACAGAATACGCCGATCGGCGGCCATGCACGCAGGCAACGATAGGTTCGAAGGGGAGCCACCAAACATGTCAGTGACAACTACAACACCGTCACCGGTATCAACATCATTCGCCGCTGCACAAATTTCAGATTTTTTCACATCTCTGTCGTGATCAGGCTCTATGGCTATCGCAACAATACCGGTCTGCTGGCCAACGACATGTTCAATCGCAGCCAGGTACTCCCGCGCAAGCCCCCCGTGGGCAACGATGACGATCCCAATCACCTGTGGGTTCTACCTCTTCCCCTGGCGCCACGTCTGTCCGCTGCGCCGCTCCAATTCCCTGTGTCTTAAAGACACTCTCCAGCCGCTTTCCGCAAGGGTCGCTGCGAGGCTTTCCGCTACGGCAACGGAGCGGTGTTGCCCCCCCGTACAGCCCAACCCAATCGTAAGATGCGATTTTCCCTCGGCCTCATAGGCGGGCAAAAGCATCAAAAGCAGGTCCTCAACCTTCGCACGGAACGGTAAATAATGCGTGTCTTTGGCGATATACGCGGCAACTTCTTGCGACTGGCCCGTTTTTTCCCGCAAATCGGGTGCCCAATGCGGATTGCGCAAGAAGCGCACATCAAACGCCAAATCGAGGCCGAGAGGCAACCCACGCTTATAGCTGAAACTTTGAACCGACACCGCAAGCCGCGTCGCCGCCGAGACCGCGAATATGCGATCAACCTCTGCACGCAACTCGTGAATATTAAGCTGACTGGTATCAATAAAATGATCAGCCTGCTCTTTGAGCGGCTCTAGCAAGAGCATTTCTTGCGCAATGCCGCCCTCTGTGTCCTGACCATCCGCAGCGGGATGCCGCCGCCGCGTTTCGGAATAGCGGCGCAACAGAACATTTGGCGCGCAATCAACATAGAGCACATTCAAATCAACCGCCGGGTTTGCCCGAAGCTTTGTGATCAGATCGGTAAACCGCTGGACACTAAAATCTCGGTTGCGCGTATCGACCCCAAGCGCCAGCGGACGACCCGTCGAAGGCCCATTCAAAACGCGCCCTACCAGCGACAACGGCAGGTTATCAATCACCTCATATGCAAGGTCCTCAAGGGCAGCAATCGCAGTGGATCGCCCCGCGCCAGCAGGGCCGGTCACGAAAACAACAGGGGTTGGGTCTGGTGCCACGTCGGTCATTAAGCTCGCAGTATTATTGTTTGATAGAAGGATAGCGGTAACAGATCCCGAAGCAAATGAAACGGTGCCGCAGATAAACCGCTAGCCGCGCAGGGTCCGCCCCCCATGGCGCAACAACAATACGGCTTTGGCCGCCAGCCCAGTATCGTAAGACGCGCGATAGATCGGAACCTCACACTCATCAAAGATCACAGCTTCTTCAGGGGGGAAGCGCGGAGCGGCATTCTCTCCCAGCACAATGCAGCACGTCAGTTTTGCAGAGCGTTTCAAAGGGATTGGGAGAAGACCGAACCCGCGCATCTCTAACTGCTCAGGCGCATTTTCTGGCGGCATGCAGATCAGATTTCCGCCCGAATTCAGTTTGATTTCCACGGCATCATCACACACCAACGCACATCCCAAAGCGATCATCTCAGCCGCGAGCGTGCTTTTCCCAGCGCCACTTTTACCAAGGATCAAAAGCCCGTGATCCCCGTGTGCGATACAGGTGGCATGGGCACGCCAATGCCCCTGACCCCGCACCGCGCACAAACTATCCGCTTGGATCAAAGTCACTTAAATCGGCAAGCCAACCACGAACCGGGCGCCTAGCGGCTCGGACGTGAGGTCCAAATCGGTGGGACGAATATTCTCAGCCCAGATCACACCACCATGTGCCTCAACGATCTGCTTCGAGATGGCCAAACCAAGCCCCGAGTGATTGCCAAACTGTTGCTGCGGTCGCTCAGAATAGAACCGGTTGAACACCTTCGTCAAAGCCTGTTCAGGAATGCCGGGCCCCGTGTCTTCGACCACGATCAGCACGCGGTTGTCACGCTGACGCGCCCAAATTCGCACCGCATCACCAGCATCACAAAACGACAGCGCATTGGTGATCAAGTTCACGAAAACCTGCGCAAGTCGCGCCTCAAGCCCCATGATCACGATCGGCTCTTTGGGTAGGTCCGCGATGAAATCAATATCACGCGCGCTTGCTTCCTCAGAGTGGTAAAGCGTCAGATTGTTGAGCATCTTAATGAGGTTAAAGGGCTCTTCTTCTTCCTTCACCAGCTCACTGTCCAGCCGCGACGCATTTGAGATGTCAGACACGAGCCGATCAAGACGCCGGACGTCGTGGTCAATCACATCCAGAAGCGTGCTACGCTGATCCTCAGTCTTGGCCAAACGCATCGTGCCCACCGCAGAGCGGAGAGAGGCCAGCGGGTTCTTGATTTCATGCGCTACATCGGCCGCAAATTGTTCATTACTATCGATCCGATCATAGAGCGCGGACACCATGCCCCTTAGTGCCCCCGACAGCCGTCCGATTTCATCGGGGCGTGCAGTGAGATCTGGAATGCGCACCCGATTGGGGCTCATCTTGCGGGCATTTTTGTCCCGCCCCAGTTCGGCCGCCGCCGATAAATCCGACAGGGGATTGGCAATGGTTGAGGCGAGCAGAAGGCTCAGCCCAATCGAGACCATCAAGGCAATCACAAACATCTGCAGCACTTGTTCCCGCTGTGCGCGGGCTAGGGCGTCAATCTCTCCCGCCCGGCTTGTCACGGCAATTGAGCCCAGTGCAACGGCGCCTTTGCCGATGGGCGTGGCCACCGTATAGACAGTGCCGGTCTCAATCTCGCGGCCGCGGATGAGCGTCTCACCCTGGCCAATTTCACGCACCATTTCCAGCGCCACTTGGGACGTCGGCGTACTGATTACCGGA
>Ga0228634_1001167_pt1 | contig 15898 bp, 11 predicted proteins | sample 42DmetaG_FD_190063 | JGI IMG/M metagenome (GOLD analysis project Ga0228634, IMG submission 190063) | Seawater microbial communities from Monterey Bay, California, United States - 42D | ecosystem: Environmental > Aquatic > Marine > Coastal | place: USA: California | collected 2016-09-27 | reverse complement strand
GAATTATCCGGATTGGTAGGGAATAACTTTATAACATGCACATTTTCCCCGTTAAAAGTACTTGCTTTTTCATATTTATTTTTGAATCCATTTTCCCAAATTGTCATAAGTTTTTTGGGATTCATACTTTCTTCGTCATCACTTGCATCAGATTCATAGACTGATTTCTCCTCGTTGATTACAGTCCACGTTTTCAATCCATTCGATAATAAGGTTATTTCGCCATACGTTGCAAAGTATTTACTACCCTTAACCCAACCTTTTCCTTTTTCACTTTCATTCACACCGGTTGAGGTGTTTTTTATATTCGCATTAAATTCAACATAAAAGGTCTTCAATGATTTCATTGAACCCGAAAGCTTATTTAAGATAGCTTGAGATTGACTTATCTGACTGTTTGCATTGACGTTCAGAAGAAAACAAAAAGAAAGCAATGTTATAATTTTCATATTAATTTATTTCTTTTGCAAATATCATAAATTATGCCAAACAAAAAAACTTAAGGTTTGCTGTGTTTATGTTGCGAATTTACAGGCTTAGGCAAATAAAGTTTGTGCGTTTCGATTTTGTTGGTATCTTTGCACCCTTAAACATTTATAAACCGGGGTTTTGCACTCCAAATTGTAACAATTATGTCAACAAGAATTCGTCTTCAAAGACACGGTAAAAAAGGAAAGCCATTTTTTCATATTGTAGCTGCAGATAGTAGATCAAAGAGAGATGGTCGTTTCATTGAAAAATTAGGAACATACGATCCTACTAAAAATCCAGCAGTTATTGAATTAAATTTTGATAATGCCTTAAGCTGGCTTCAAAAAGGTGCTGAGCCGTCTGATACAGCTCGTGCTATTTTGTCGTACAAAGGAGTTCTCTACAAAAACCATTTGTTAAAAGGTGTACTGAAAGGTGCATTAACAGAAGCTGATGTGGAGAAGAAGTTTTCTGCTTGGTTGTCAGAAAAAGAAGCTAAGATTGAAAAGAAGTCGAGCGATTTAGCGAAGAATTCTGAGAAATCAAAAGCGGATCGATTAAAAAAAGAAACAGAAGTAAAAGAGGCAAAAGCGGCTGCGATAATTGCAAAGAATACGCCAGAGCCTGAAGAGGTAGTTGAAGAAGCACCTGCTGCTGAAGCTACTCCAGAAGAAGCACCTGCTGCTGAGGCTACTCCAGAAGAAGCACCTGCTGCTGAGGCTACTCCAGAGGAAGCACCTGCTGCTGAAGCTGCTCCAGAAGAAGCACCTGCTGCTGAAGCTGCTCCAGAAGAAGCACCTGCTGCTGAAGCTGCTCCAGAAGACGCGCCTGCCACTGAGGATGACAAAAAAGATGCTGCTGCAGAATAGCAGATTATGCATCTGAAAGAAAAGTCATACATAGGACAAATTGTGAAACTCCACGGATATAAAGGTGGAGTTTCTTTGTATATGGATGTTTCTAATCCAAAAGACTACAACTCTTTAAAGACTGTTTTTATAGAAATAGATGGTATTCTCACACCGTTTTTTGTTCTAAGTTTAAAACATAAAAACAAAGGATTTGCAGCTTTACATTTTGAGGGTGTTCATACGGAAGCTGAGGCAAAGAAACTCATAAAGAAAAAGGTCTATATAGCTTCTGATGAGCTTAGAGAGGTTGATGAGACAAGGTTTTTAGGACATGAGCTTATTGGCTACACTGTCATTGATGAGGTTAAAGGGGTTTTAGGAAAACTCGTTGAGGTCGTCGAGCAGAAGAGTAATCCTCTTTTTGTTGTTGAAAATAATGGGAATGAAATCTTACTTCCATTGTTTGAAGGTTTACTTTTGGGAATCGATGAAAAAAAGAAAGAGATGCTCGTTCGAGCACCTGACGGTCTTATTGATTTGTACCTATAATAAACCTAGGCATAATTTCATTCGAATCATTCGTTTTACGGATGAATCTATGGTTTTTTGAATTCCATCTAGATTTTTATTGTAGGCGTCCAGTAGCTCCCGATGTGCAATTCTCGCATCAGCAGGCATTAATAGAATATCACATCCAGCCGCAATTGCTCTAATAGAATTGTTGGGTACATTTCTTACACCACCCATATTCATTGCATCAGTGACGATGAGTCCTTTAAACTTTAAACTGTCTCTTAGTAAATCCCTTACTATTTTTGGTGAGCAGGTTGCAGGCAGTCCGTTTGTCGAAAAAGCAGCATTGTTTTCAATAGCAATATGAGCAACCATTATAGAAAGCACCCCATTTTGAATTAATGGTGGATAATTTTGGATCTCTTTTAAGTCACCATTTATGACTTGTAAGGATTTGTGCGTGTCCCCAGAAACCAAACCATGACCTGGGAAATGTTTAGCTGTGGCAATAATGTTGTTTTTTTGTGTCGTTTGAATAAACTGGTTGGACCATGGGATAATATTTTCAGGGTTTTTACCAAAGCTTCTGTATCCCACAGTTGAGTTAGGGGACATATCCACAACAGGGGAGAAATTATAGTTTATTCCAATTTTATTTAAGTCTGTACTTATTTTTTGAGTTACGGATTCCACCTCCTCGATTGATTCGATTTCATTAGCTTTTTTTACTGGTGTGGAACCCATTATTTTTCGATTAACCAAACTTGGTTCAGCGTCGGCACTATATAGAAAGGGTAAGTTACCATTGGTTAAATTCAGTTTGTTATAGCCTTTAATCCATTTTGTAAATTCATCAACGGTTCCATTCAACATAAGTATACCACCGATCAATCCGTCTTTTATTAGTCCATTGATTGTTTCATGGGACTTTCCATACTTGCCAGCAGCAGGCATTATAAGCTGCGCGACACGTTCTTTTTTACTGAGGCTATTAAATATGGAATCGGTTTGGAACTCAAGAGCTTGATTTTCCGTCAGAAAGTCATTAATGGAAAATTTTGAATGTGTTTTCTGAGTGGGTTGTTTAACCTTCGAAACCTTATACTCAGTTTCTTGGGCACAAGAGGCTAAACTTATGAATGTCAGGAAGAAGAATAATTTGGAATATCTATACATTTGAAATGACTTTTTATTCAAAGATATACAAGGGTTGTTCCAAAAGTAAGAGTTACCGAAACACTTATAAACAAATTAATATGAAAAAATCACGTTAAAAGTTATATGAATGGTAATTCATAGGGTTGAATAAAAATTCAGAATAAGATAGGGATTCCTAGTTGAGGCTATCTAGATAAATGACTTTTTGGGCTTCATTGAGCTGGCCAATAATCATATTTGTTTTGGCGTTATTGTTTCTTTCAAGAATTTCATCCTTATCTTCTTGAATAAGATTCATTGAGCTCACTTGTATGTTTTTTTGAGAAATGCCATTTAGGATATTGGTAATTTCAAAAACCTGATCCTCATTTAAATCTAGTAATGCAGTCAGTTCCTGAATTTCTTCAGCGACAACAATACTTGTGTTATTTGTCTCAATTTGAGATGATTGAGTTGTTTGACTTAAAGACATTGTTGATAATGTCAGAAAGAGTAGCAGCGTTTTTATGCGTTTCATTTTTCGTTTGTTTAGCATAAATTTAGGTGATTTTAAAATCATATGCTAAAAATCGATTAGATTTACCTAAATCTTAAATGGCCTGTTTAGGCATTGTATTATAGCATGGAGCACTGGACGTATGTCAATCATAAAAATATCGATCGAGCAAAATATAATAAGGCGCTCAATGAAAATTTAAATCAAAACACGCTTTACGCACAAGACTTTGTCTGGGACATCTTGCATCCCGGCTGGGACCTACTCATTTCAGGTGATTATAGTATTGTAGTTCCGATACCTCATAGTAGAAAATGGTTATGTACTACTTTTCGTCAACCTATTTTCATTCGGACGATTCCGGTAATTGGTCGATTTGACAGGCATACATTCAAACAAATTCAAGCGGTTTTAGAAGCGAATTGTGCGTTCATTCATTTGAATTTCTCCTCTGATATGTATGATAAATGGTCTGATACAGGAACCTATCAATTACTCGAATTACAAGATGATATTTCAAATCTAAGGGCTGAATATGCTACAAATGCTAAGAGAATTCTTAAAAAACATACCGATCAATTGATTGTCGAAAATATAAGAGATGCTGAAGCTTTTATTTTATTCTTTAAACGGCATGTTGGGTTTAAATATAGTAAGCTTACTAATCTTAGTTATTCTAGGTTAAAAAGATTAATGAATGTAGCCTTTAAAATGGGAGTCGGTACTATGAGTACAATAAGTTATAATGGAATGCCTATTGCCATGGCTTTTTTCATAGATATGAATGAAGTCCGTTATTACGTTAAAGGAGCCTCTTCAGATAAGGCAAAAGAATTAGGAGCCATGTTTCATCTTATCGACCATGGAATTGAAACTGCGATAGATAAGGGCTTAAAGAAGTTTGATTTCGTCGGTTCTAATGCTAATGGTGTCGCTGATTTCAATAAGAAGTTTGGCGCTAAAGATATGACTTATGGTGTGTTTAAATCAAATGAATTGAAATGGCCGCTAAGTATGTTCTTTTCTTCGTAAATCTATTTGAATAAAAACTCATCCATAAAGATCCATGAATCGTTTCCGTTTCCTAAGTGCCAAGTAGGACATTTTCCGGGGTTATATACGCTGTATTTAATGTATTTGACTTTCGCAGGTTCCTTTAATTGTTGAATACAAGTCTTGATTTTCGGTTCGTAATCGTCTGTTGTGGCCTCAGTGTATGTCAAATCAGGAAGCGCTGTGTAGTTTATGCCATCAAGCGAATAGCTAATGCCAACTCTTTCTGGGTAGAAAATCCAAGATTTAATGTCTCTAATACATGATATGCCTATGGAGCTCAATTCTCTTGCTTCTTCAAAGCTAACAACCGCATTGAGGTCTTTTCCAAAATAGCCCTGCCAATCTCCTGTTCTGAAATCAGCTCCTCCTCGAACGCCGTCAATCAGCGTATTCGGTCCTGATGCCGCATATTGGTTGGCGTATTGGGTTTCAAGTTTCAGACTTACACTCGGATCTCTTTTACTGAAGAGGCTCTTCACAACGGGGCTCCAGTATGGTGCGATTTTCGCATTGTGAGGTATATCTGAAACGTGCGGAAACCTAGATGCTTTGACTGAAACTGTACTTGTTTCATGTATTGTAAAGGGATCAATATAATCTTGCCATAAGCCATTATTGATAGAGAAATAAAGCCTTTGTTTTAGATTGTTAATCTTGCTGTCTCCAATTTTAATCACAATTGAATCTTCAAATATCCGCTGTTCGGTTGCAATAAAAGGGGTTGGTACAAAGTCCGTTTTTAAAAGGCTATCTTCTCTAGAGATATCGTTATTGGATGTCGACACAGGTTTGTCAGACATTTCAAACAAAAGCAGTCCTCCTTTTTTAATTTGATTGTGGTCGATTTCTGTTTCATTTACTGTTGTAGCATTGAATGAAACCTCTTTGACATATTTTGACGACATCGAATTATTCGGTGCTTCAATGGAAAGCTTTTTCCTGTTGGGTAGCTTAACTTCTGCTTTTTTAAATAGCGGCCTTCCAATTTGGTAATTGGTGTTTCCAGGTGCAATGGGGTAGAGACCTAATGAACTCATCACATACCATGCGCTCATTTGTCCGCAATCCTCGTTACCCGATAAGCCGTCTGGTTGAATCGTGTAAAGCTCATTTAGGATTTGATCCACGTAATACTGAGTTTTTTCGGATGCATTTGTATAGTTGTATAGATAAGCCATATGATGAGAAGGTTCATTTCCATGTGCGTATTGACCAATGAGTCCTGTGATATCGACCTGGTGTCTACCGATCAAGTCAGATTCCGCTGTAAAAAGACGATCAAGCCAGGTTTCCAAGGAATCCTTACCGCCCATTAGTTTAGCGAGTAAAGGGACATTGTGAGGTGCATACAGGGAGTATTGCCAGCTATTGGCCTCTGTATAGTTGAAATTGACCTCAATCGGATTAAATGGACCAAACCATTGTGCACCGCGTCTCGCTCTCATGAATTTCGTAGATGGGTCGTACAAGTTCACAAAGTTTAAGCTGCGTTTGTCGTATTCTTTATAAATATCTATACGCCCCATTTTCTTTGCCATTTGCCCAATACAAAAATCGTCATAAGCGTACTCTAAGGTTTTAGACACAGATTCTGCTTCTTGGTCAGAGCTAATGAATCCTTGTGCAGCAAATTCTTTTTTTGCGAATTCGTCTAGTTTACTCGTATGTACCATTGCATCAAGCGCTTTAATAGTATCAAAATCATTGTATCCCTTAATGTACGCATCCGCAATAGCCGATACGGAATGATAACCTATCATACATTCTGTTTCGCAGGAAGCCAATTCCCATACCGGAAGGTCATTTCTTTGATCGTAAATACGAAGCATAGTTCGAATGAATTCTTCTGTTCTTTCAGGCTGAATAAGGGTAAACAACGGATGAAGTGTTCTGTAAGTATCCCATAGTGAGAATACGGTATAATGACGCTCTCCCTCAGGAAGTTCGTGTATCCTTTGGTCATGACCACGGTAACGACCGTCAACATCACTTGCAAGGTTTGGTGCAATAAAACAGTGGTAGAGTGCAGTATAAAAGATAGAAGCTTTTTCTTTATCCTCATTACTGATTTTTATTTTAGATAACTCTCTTTGCCATTGTATGCGTGTATAAGCTCTCGTTTTAGAGAAATTAAAACCATCGAGCTCCGTCTGCCTATTTTTTAAAGCACCAGCTTCGTCAACTTGGGATATCCCAATGGCAATTTGAAGCCTTTTTGTTTGTTTTGGGAATTCAATAAGTAGTTTGTGCCCATGTTTGTTGCTTACTCTCTTGATTTTTGATGGTTCAACCGAGAATTCAAGATCAAAATAGAAGTGCTGTTCCTCTGCCCAACTTTTCGAAATCCTTTGGCCCGAGATATGTTTTTTTGCATCTAGGATATATTCGGCAAAAATAAGGTCGTCTCTGTGGTCAAAATCAATAAGGATGAATTTTTTATCTTTTTCTCTGGTAAAAGTATACTGATGAATACCTGCACGCTCACTTGCAGTTATTTGGGCTTTGATGGCATCATCTTCTAAATACACTTCGTAATATCCTGGTTTCGCTATTTCAGTGCTGTGAGAAAATTTAGAGCCAAACCCTTTAGAATCCTCATAGCCTGGAACAAATTTGGGTTTTTTACCACTCTGCGGAACAATTAACAGGTCACAATAATCTGGAACGCCAGTTCCACTGAGATGGGTATGGCTAAAGCCATAAATTACGGAGTCAGAGTAATGGTATCCTGAACAGCCGTCCCAGCCATCATGCCTTGTGTCAGGACTAAGCTGAATCATTCCAAATGGAGCCGTTGCACCTGGAAAGGTATGTCCGTGACCGCCCGTACCTACAAATGGATTGACCAGGGTTACTGGAGATTGAACCATGTCTTTTTTTTGTGGTTCAATGATTTTATAAGCTTTGTCACTTACTTTTTGCAGAGATTTAATGACTTGGGCATTTATTTGGGTAAACATTCCCAAAAGGATGACAAAGTATATTATTGCTTTCATTGGTTTAATTTACGCTTGTCGAGAACAGAAAATGTTTTTCTATTTTCTAAATAATAGTTGATCAAGATGTTGCCTTCATACCTCAAAATTGTATCAGAATTTTTTAGTTGAGCTTTCCTTTTTTTATAAAGACTACCAAAGTTTTGATAGAGTGCCATATGTGCTAAAAACACTTTCCAGAAAAAAGATACTTTACCTTCAAAAAGAAATTTATAGGCGGCGATTCCGTCAAGCGTCATTCTCTTAAAAAGCATTGGGAATAGCCATCCTTTATGATTTTTTGTAATTAGGAAGAGATTGTTTCTGAAATTCAAGTATACCTTCTGCGCTGATAAATAGGGGAGTGTGCCTCCTCCTAAGTGAAAGACTTTACTCGTTGGAACTACTTTGAATTTGAACCCCTTATGCCCAAGTCGAATACACAAATCAATTTCTTCCATGTGCGCAAAAAAGCTACGGTCAAAACCACCAACGCTATGGAAAGCCTCAGATCGAATGAGCATAGCTGCTCCAGAGGTCCAGGTCACATATGATTCTGATTCATATTGGCCTTTATCTTCTTCTACATGATCAAATATTCTTCCTCGACAGAATGGATAATAGTTCCGGTCTATGAATCCGCCACTCGCGCCAGCGTGTTCAAAGAAATTTGGTTTGAGTAAGGCATTAACTTTTGGCTGGCAAGCTCCAATTTTTCGATCCTCCATAGTTTTTACTAGAGGGATTAAAAAGTTGGGGGAGACTTCTACATCGCTATTTAAAAGAAAATAGAATTCATATTGACCCTCAATTTGTTTCAGGGCCTCATTATATCCACCTGCGAAGCCTATATTATCGTAATTCTGAATGATTTTAACACCGTCAACGGAATTGATGTACTCCACAGATTGATCAGTGCTACAATTGTCCGCTACAATAACGTCATGGGGAGCGCTATGCCTTAAAACGTTGTTCAGGTGTTTTTTAAGATGCTCAACACCATTATAATTCAGAATGACAACTGCTATTTTTTTCATGGTTTAGTACTGACGATAGTAATCATTTGAATTACCTCCCCAATGGTCAACATTATTCGCATTAGGATTGTCCACATTTCCATTCACTGTATTTCTCTTTGATAATATTTGAGGCCAACTTGGATTCTTTAATTCTCCCACCATATCAGAATGCAAAAGTCTATAAGCACGATTTACGAGGTCTGGGTTATAAAACACAAATCTTCTATTGCTAAATACTCCAATTTTATTGTAGGTCCAAATCTCGTAAGGATATTCTGAAGGAGAAGTTTCCTTGTTAATCAATGAGCTTGGTGAACCATATTTTAAGTAAACACGACCACGGTCTGTTTCATAACCATCTTGAAAATTATTGCCGTAAACTTTCTCCACGAAATCTACTTGTTTTTTATAACGTATCCAGGATTCGTAAAGGCTGTTTGATTCAGATGACTTTATCCAAAAAGCTTGTAAATGTTTCCGGCAGTTGTCGCCGTCCTTAGTCTTTAGAGTTGCAATTATATTTTTAACCTCTGCAGGTCTAGCAATAGGTATAAGACTTTCTAGATAAAAAGCAACACTGTCTTTCGGAATAGAATTCTGAAACGCTGGATCTAAAATGATCTCGCTTGTTACCAAACCTGAAGAAACTTCATTGCTTCTTTCAAAGGGGATATTTGTACTGCAAAGTTCATTTTCTTGGTTGTCAAGCATGGTAAGTTTTAAGATGTAAGATCCAGTTTCCAGCATTTCAATATCGATTAGGCTTAGGTGTGGTATGACAGCACTTGTGTCGAACGATTGAGTGGAAGTGTATACGTCAAGAACCTTATCGTTTGAAGCGTTTATGAACTCTTTCTTGAATGTCACTTTTGCACTTTGAAGCTGGTTGGTATTGTAGGATTCAAAATAAATAGGCATTTGGGTTAGCTCCTTTGGGAAAAAATTTGAGAGCATTGGGATGATTTGATAACCTGATTTTTGAAAGATGCCTCCAGCCTTTGAAGGAACCGCATATTCTGCAACTGTTATATCTGATAGACTAGGTTTATCATATACATTTTTAATAGTAAAGCTTTCAGTCCCATTTATTTTATTTCGTTTTGGGTCTCCAACATCAGATATTTCTAGTTTTAAGTTATAGTCTCCTGGTGCTAAGGCAAATCGTTTTATCTCATAAAAATCTTCAACAATGCTATCTCTAAGCAAAAACTGAGGAGAATTCAAGAGGTAAGAAGAGGAGGCGATTAGAGAATCTTTTTGGAATATGTCCATGTATATTACCAACGTAGATTGAAGGGCGGAGTCACCAATATTTTTAAGATGCGTAGATATACCTGAGAATTGAAGCTGAATTTCAATATAAGCACCTGCGGCAGGGTTGTAGAACTCTTTTAAATCTAGGTAGGCCTTTAATTTTTTTTCTTGCGCAGAAAAAGGGGTTATCACTAGTAATAAAAAGGAGAAAGTCAGAAGCTTATTCATACCCTAAAAATAAGCTAATTTTGCCAAATTAGCACCAAAAAATCATTCGTCTATGTGTACTCGTATTTTTTGAGATAGCTGTCGATTATATGTTTCAAGAAGAAATTTGAAGTAGTTGTCGGTGCTTTTTGAGATGCATTTTGTGTAATGCTTTAATCGATATTCGATATGATCTTGCAAAAACTCAAGGATTTCGAATCCGTGGTCCATATTTTTAGCACTTTCTAAAATAACGTCAAAATGGTTTGCCATTGATTCTTCAACAGCGGTTTTACCTTTAAGACCATTATCAATGCATTCATGATAGCGTTCTTTAATATTGAAATCTTCTAATTTTTTTGTGTCTAGAAACTTCTCATATCCCTTTGGAAATTGATAATCAGCTTCAAATTCCATATCCTCGAGCTCCGAAACACGAGACTCCAAGAACCTATCTGGAAATTTAAATGCATCTTGCCAATTGATGTAATCTTGCCAAAGACCGAATCTTCGCACATTGTTTCCAAGATCAATTATATGGAAGTTAGATTTGTTCGGTAGTTTTCTTGAGCCACGTCCAATCATTTGGTGGTATAAGGTTAAAGATCTTGTGGCTCTATTTATTATAATTGTTTTTACTGTTGGTTCATCAAAGCCGGTTGTCAGGATACCTACTGAAGTGAGAATTGCATTCGGAGTCTCTTTGAACCATTTAAGAATGTCTTTTCGATCTTTATCACTGAAGGTTGAGTCGAGGTGTTTGATATTATAATCGAGCTTTTCAAATGACTCCTTGACGCGGATAGATGTTTCGATACCTGCATTAAAAATCAGTGTTTTTTTTCCTAGTGCAACTTCTTCATATGCAAAAATCAGTTTTTCTTGCATGAAGTAATTGCTGTAAAGCATATCTGAACTTGTAATGGTGAAATCTCCATTTGTCCCAATCTTTAATCCATGAAGATTCACATCATAACTGAACGTTTCTGCATTTGATAGGTAGGACTTTTCAATGAGTCCGGCAATGGATTCTCCAACTAATAATCGGTTGTAGTTGTCCTTAAGTGGTAGAGATTTATTACTACTTAAAGGCGTGGCTGTAACACCTAGTATATTGCAATTTTCGTAGTATTGAAAAATCTTTCTAAAGCTATTGTAATGGGCCTCATCAACGATTACAAGTCCAACATCTTTAATGAAGTCTTGGTCGTCTGTAAGACGGTTGTGTAGCGTTTCAACCATGGCAATAAAGCACCAATATTCGTCTTGGTCTGGAAGGTCTTTTACCTCAGAATTAATAATCTTATTCGCAACACCAATGGCCGAAAGTTGTTTGGAAGTTTGAACTGAAAGTTCAATTCTATGCGTAAGTATTAATACTTTCTTTTTCCATGTTGAAATATACTTCTTTCCTATTTCAGAAAAGATGACAGTTTTTCCACCACCAGTTGGCAGTTGATATAACAGATTGAAGTCTTTGCCATTCGTTGAAAGCTCTTCAAGAATAGCATTCACAGTTTCTTCTTGAAAAGGGTATAGTTTTTTGGCTTTATACAGGTCAACATCAATCATTCTTAGTCGTGTTTGGCAAGTGGCAAAAGTACGTCCTTTCTTTTAAAGACGCTAGGGAATAATTAATTTATTTTGACCAATGTTGCATAAATATTGCTCCAGCAATAGCAACATTCAAAGATTCAGCACTTCCTTTTCCATCAATTCGAATGGGCATGTTGATATGTGTTCGCATTGAATCCGATATGCCACGGCTCTCATTTCCAAGCAGAAGCGCATTCATTTGAGATAAATCTTCATTTTCAAACGTTGTTCCATCGAGTAATGCTCCACCAATATTTAGGTTATGTTCTTTAATGAAAGATTCTAGTTCAACGTACCAGATCTTCACCCGTAAAAAACTACCCATTGTGGATTGTAGCGCTTTAGCATTAAATAAGTCAGCAGTTTTTTTAGAGCATACAAATTGTGAAATACCAAACCAATCAGCGGTGCGTATCAATGTTCCCAAATTACCAGGGTCTTGAATGTCATCGAGAAGTATCACTTTTTCAGAAGGATTAAAGGATATTTGATGATCTTTCTTAAGTACGATAAGAATCGAATTTGGTGTTTTTAGGGTTGATATTCTAGACAGTTCGTTGGGAGAAGCTGTCAGTATTATTGATTCAAGATTTTTAGGTAGCTCATGGCTATAGTCATTGGAACAAACTACGTATTGAATTCTATGCGCATAGTTTTCGAGCACTTCATCACATATTTTGATGCCTTCAACAATAAACGATTGTTCTTTGTCTCTATTCTTTTTAAGATGCAAGCTTTTTATCCATTTTAAATGCTTCTGAGAGATTTTTTGCATATGATATTCCTTACTTTTGTCTGAATTCGATGATGAAGATAAATAAACTTTGGCTGTTCTTTACATTACTAGTAATGTTGATGAGTGCTTGCTCACTGACAAAGAATGTTCCGGATGGGTATTATCTTCTTAAGAAGAATAAAATTAAATATGTAGAAAAGGTAGATTTTGAATATGATCTAGATGCAATATTAAAACAGCGGCCTAATCAAAAGACACTTGGGATTCTATTAAAGCTTAGAGTATACAATTTAATTGACTCTGCTAAAATTGTCGCTAAGAAAAATGAACGTTATGCTAGATTTCAAAAAGGTCTTGAAAAGAAACAGAAGCGCTATGATAAGACCAATCAAAAACGCATCGCACGTGCTCAGCGTAAAGGTCAAAAGCAATATAGAAAGAAGATACTGTCTGATACAATTTACAATCACCTGCTATTAAGAGAGCGCCTTAAATATAAGTTTGGCGAGGAACCTATCGTTTTTGATTCAATAGCCTATAAAAAAACAAATCAGCAAATTATTAACTTTTTAAGACGCAAAGGGTATTATAAAGCATCCCTGTCTGATTCTATTCAACTTGATACGGCGAAGCAAACCCTGCAGGTCACATATACGCTGGAGATAGGTCCCGTATTTATGATTGATACAGTTTTTTACTCTGGAGACTCTGTAATGGTTTTAAATCATGATACTTACCTCAAAAAAAGAATACAAAACGATAAATCACACCCTATTTTGGACAGGCCGTTTGATATAGATATTTTGGCAGATTATCGTGAAGGATTTGCTAAGAATCAGCGTAATAGTGGCTTCTACAAATATTCAGCATCGAGCATCGAGTTTATTGCTGATACGAGTCACGAAAAAATGTCGGCGCAGCTAGAGATGATATTTAATCCAGAATATACCGCGGAAGCTGAAAATCCCGATAGTTTATATCTAAAACCATATAAGCATTCTAAGGTTCATGAAGTTCATTTTCATCTTAGTGACACCTCCAGGGTTACTGAAGACTTCTCGACATATTGTGAATGTATTGATTTTGAAGACCCAACTTTCAGTCAATTTTTTCTTACCAAAGAGTTAATCTATTTCAATGAACATAATTTAAATAGAAATAGAACTTCAAAAGACACGATGTTAAGAGATGAAAGCCGTCAAGCATGGATTCATTTTAATGGGGATGAACCTTTTCTCAATCCTGAAATTATTGAGCTTCAAAACTATTTAGAAAAAAACGCTAAATACAAAGCGGACGTTCTTTCTAAATCTATAAAAGGTCTTTCTCAGCTTGGTGTTTTTAGCGCAGTAAAACCGGTGATCATTGAGTTGCCGGATACGGGCATAGTAAGGTTCATGGATGTGCACTATTATATGCAGCCTAGTAAAAAACAGTCTTTTGCTTTTGACAATCGTTTAACTACATCATCCACTGGTCAGCCAGGAATAAGTGCTTCGTTAAATTATATCAATCGAAATTTGAATCGAAATGCCGAAAAGTTAACTGTTTCTTTTGGAGCTGGATTTGAGACTCAGACGCTTGTTTTTGAAGAAGGAGACGATGCGTCATTGGATATCTTTAATTCTATAGAGATTGCTCCAAGCATTCAAATGGAGCTAATAGGATTGTCTCCTTTTTCACCAACGGCGTTATCTAAAAGACATCGAGCAAGAACTTATATTACGGCAGCATATAATTATGAAAAACGAGAGATTTTCAATAAAAGAGAGGTTTTTCAACTCAACTACCTTTGGAAGTTTTTACTAGGTTCAACTCAAATATTTGAAGTTGGTTTACCAGGTGCATCTGTAATCAAGCTGATTAACATTTCTCCTACAGAAGCTTTCCAAGTTCGTTTAGATTCTATAAATGACCCTTTTCTTTCCAATGCCTATAGCAATCAATTTGTATGGCAGGATGCTAGCTTTTCATACGAGTTTAATAATAAAAACAAGCTATTTAAATCTGGTAAAAAACCATTTCTTGGAGCTAATATTTTATTTTCAGCTAGTTTTGATGCGGCAGGTAATTTCCTGTCTTTATTTAGTGGTATTCAAGATACTGCAGCAGATGGAAGTTTAAAATTTCTGAATTTAAAATATGCGCAATTCATTCGGATTGATACAAAATACATTTTGTCTAAAAAAATAAATTCTAAGTCATCTATTCATTTTCGTGCCAATGCTGGATTTGGTTTGCCTTATGGAAATTCTACAACCGCATTACCTTATGACTATAGTTTCTCTGTTGGAGGTGCTAACGACAATAGAGGATGGAATGCCCGAAGTTTGGGTCCGGGAAATTACAAGTTTCATTTGGACCCGGATAGAACGATTACGCAAATTGGGGATGTTCGGTTGGGTGGTTCTATTGAATATCGATTTTCGCTAAGTGAAATTTTTAAAGGTGCAGTATTTACTGATTTTGGTAATATATGGACTTATAAAAATGATTCAAGAGATGCCAAATTTAGTGCGAATACAGTATTCAAAGAACTAGCTTTGGCGTCAGGTGTAGGTCTCAGATTGGATTTAGATTATTTCATTATTCGTCTAGATTTGGGAGTGCCAATTTATAATCCCGCATACAGTGATGGTGCCCGTTGGGTTTTTCAGGATATGCGTGAGCGTACCAAATATAAACAAGAAGCTATTGATGTTGGAATGGATCCTGACTTATTACCAAGACCGTTTATTCCACGCATACACTTTGGCCTCGGTTATCCCTTCTAATTATGAAATTATTTTTATTCCTTTTTGTTTTTGCTGGCCTGTCATCATGTATGAAAACGGAGCCGGCAGATTTAGTCGTTTTCAATGCTGAGATACATACGATGAATGAGAATAACGATGTCGCTCAAGCTATTGCTATTAGAGATGGTAAAATCATAGAGTTTGGACCTGATCGTCAAATACTTAACAAGTATGCGTATGCGAGTTCAGTTGATGCAAGAGGAAAGCAAATTTATCCAGGATTTATTGATGCTCACGGACATTTAATGTCATATGCTTCGCAGCTTTTAGGAGTAAATCTTGTTGGTTCTTTATCAGAGGTTGAGATGCTCAATAGGGTTGAGGATTATCGCAAGGTAAATAAAAACCCACTTATTATTGGAATGGGTTGGGATCAGTCCTTATGGGATGATTCAACGTTTCCAGATAATAAAAAATTGAACGTTTTATTTCCAGACATACCAGTTTGTCTCTACAGGATTGATGGTCATTCTGCCCTCGTAAATGAGGCTTTTATTAGCTTGCTTGGTAATTTTGATGTTCCCTATGGCGGTGCAATTTTAACGGACGATTCTGGAGTATACACAGGCTTATTTATAGATGCTGCATTACAGCTTTTTGATGAAGTATTGCCAAAATATACAAATGAGGCGTTGCGAACTAAAGTTTTAGTAATTCAAAAAGAATTATTTGCGCATGGAGTTACGGGAGTTCATGAGGCTGGTGTTAGTGCGGATGAGTTGTCTTTATTGAATGAAATGATAAGTTCAGGTGATTTGAAATTGAATATTT
>Ga0228634_1001166_pt1 | contig 15911 bp, 16 predicted proteins | sample 42DmetaG_FD_190063 | JGI IMG/M metagenome (GOLD analysis project Ga0228634, IMG submission 190063) | Seawater microbial communities from Monterey Bay, California, United States - 42D | ecosystem: Environmental > Aquatic > Marine > Coastal | place: USA: California | collected 2016-09-27 | reverse complement strand
TGAGCGCCTGTGCTTAAAGCAAGGATCTGGATTGTATGGTACCGTCTCCCCGGTTTGAACGGGGGACCTCTGGATCCACAATCCAGCGCTCTAACCAACTGAGCTAAGACGGCACGTGCAGGCGATGTAACTTTGCTGATGCGCGAATGCAAGCTTTAATCCGATCTCGAAGCGGCAAAAGTCAAAAATTCCAATCGCGATCGGCTTGCATAAAATAAGGAGCGCAGGTAAAAAATGATCCGCATATAAGGAGAGGCCACATGGGCATCAATAAGCAATCCGATCTCGAAGCCAATTTGCAGATCGGGCCCACGGATCGCGGTATGGTTCGCATTTATGTTGTTGGCGACGGCATCGAGATGCCCATGGATTTTGATCCGAGCGATGCGGAAGAAATCGCTGAGGAAATTATGGTGGCGGCAAAGGCCGCGCGCGGGCTTTCTGGTTCATCAAACTGACATCTTAATATTGCGCCGCAGGATCGCGAAGAAGTGCCAGGCGCCGCGCTGCGCGCCGCGCAAACCGGTGAATGATAGATTTTCTACGCGCCGGGCTTAAGGTGCTTATGGGCGCGTCGCGCATCAGTTCAGCATCATAGCCATCTGCCCAAAACACGCCTGTCTGCTCAGGCAAAATATCCACCGGAAAATCTGTTGGAACCGCCCAAAAATATTGGTCACACCAGGGCAAGTAATTCTGCCATTTCCCGTCAGACATAAAATCTTCTCGGCTCGATTTACACTCAATAATCCAAATTTCGCTTTTGGTGCCCAAAGCCAGAAGATCCACGCGCAAGCCCTTTATTGGGGGGAATTCTTCAAGGCTTACAAAGCCGAGCCCGCTTAAATGCCGCGCCATTCCCCTTGCCAGCAATTGACCCGTTTTTAATGTTTTCGCAGGTTGTAAATCCATCTTGTGAAAGTGCGGTATCGGGTTTGACTAAGCAAGGTTTGATTGGTTTTATGGGCGAAATATTCACCAAATTATCGGGAAGCCTTGCCATTTTAAAGCGCAAGCACTACGTGACAGTGAGGCGGGTTCTGTTCTTCGCGTCTACGGTTGCATTCCGGTGGCCTTAAGCAATTCCGAGGGAACTGGCTCTGTTTGAACCCTGGTTCATTTATCTGGTGCCCACCTGTACATACAGGTCCTCGGGAATGAGAGAACCCCACGGTTGCTACGGGCCCGCCACTTACTTTCTGTGTTGCAGCGTAAATCTGAAACCGCATCACGTCAAATAAGCACTGTCGTTATAGAGCCTTTTACAGCTTCAAACTGAGCCCGCGCGGAAAAGTAAGATGTTTGGGCGACGGCTCAAAAATGCCTGGGTTAGCTGTCCAACTAGGCCCTTATCGCAATCTGCATCTCTGGCTTAGCGTGAGCTCAAGCGCCATTAATCCAGGGCTAAAGTCAGCGTTGAGCAGATAACTGATAAAAACGCTCCATTAGGCGCTTAACCTTATGGGGTATTTAGAGTTCGGACGCGCGTTCCCTCTGATCTTTTGAGCGATTATTACTGGCCTAATAGTTTTCAGAATCCTAAATCATGCTTTGGATAGATTGTTAAGTTTTATAAGTGGCGCTGAGCAGATTATGCGCTCTATCTTTTGCATATGTCTCAATTCCTTAAAAGGAATGCGCGCTTGCGGTTCCGGCAGTAGAGAAATGAAAAACGTAGATATTTCTGCTTCACATTCGCGAAAGACTTGTCTATTGCACGTGCGTGTAAGTGCGGTCGTGGCGGAATTGGTAGACGCGCAGCGTTGAGGTCGCTGTTCTTTAACCGGAGTGGAAGTTCGAGTCTTCTCGACCGCACCATATTTTCAGTATAACTTATTGTAATTCCTTCGAGTTTAATCATCGAGGGAGACCGTCGTGTTGCACGTTCCGTACACAATATGCCGATCAGGCACCTATTATTATAACCGCCATGTACCTAAGCACCCAGTGGGCGCCTATGGTTCATTCATCAGGCAAGCCTTATCCAAATGCCCTGAAGAATCTGAAGCTTATGCAAAACGTCTGGGTAATGTATTGGAGGGTTCTTGGAGTAATACGACCTCAATACAGCCTGTTGATATTCCAACTAATTTATTCAGCTTCAGACCAAGATCCTTCGTTCTGTCAGGGATAGCTGAAGAATATTTGTCATTGAGGGCTATCGATGAGAAGCCACCTCGAGTGGCTCTGTCAGGCTTTATCTCTCTTGCTGGTGATAGAGATGTCAGCCAGTACCCTCGAGAGGGTGCCAAGCTGTTTATCCGTCATCTGGAAATCAAAGGGAACAAGACCGCCACGATTAGAAGACGTATCAACAGCCTGTCTGCCATTCTCAATTATGCCTATGCAGAGCTGGACTTGGATAAGCGCAATCCATTCTCAAGGCTCTTTATCAAAGAAGAAGGCGGAGACAGCCATAAGCGAGGCACCTTTGCCAATGATCAACTGAAGTAGGGATACGACAAGGCTTTAACTTCAGGAAGTCAGATCAAATTGCTTATGCCACTTTTAGGAGAAACAGGCTGTCGGCTGGCAGAGATCGTGGGGTTGAAGCTGGAAGATATCGATTTTGCGAATGACATAATCCATGCACGACCTAATTCAGCAAGGCGTTTGAAGACCAGGAGCAGCCAGAGAATGAAAAGAATGTGAACGAAGGTAACGATAGGAGCGTCTTCTTCTAGAGGGTGCCACCCTACACACCCGACACCGAGGTTGCTTGCCGCACAAATGTTGTTAGTTTTTGGCCACCCAAATGTTACCTTCGTAATCTATTGCATTAAACGTATTGAGCGGTACCTGCTTCATCGACTTCATCATCTGAACGTTCTCTGGAGGCATATCCTCTGGAAGCCCATCACACCATTTTTGAACACCACCGTCCTTGGTGCAATATGAAGTGCCATGGAACGGGCAGGTTATGTGGCCATTTTCGTCTATTTCCCCACCAGATAGGGGTAAATTCATATGAGTACAGGTATTTTGAACGGCCCTTACATCACCGTTGAATCTAAACAACAATACGTCATCACCGTCCAATTCGAATTCAATTTTATTTTCTTTTGACAGATCTTTGCTGGCACCTGCACGTGTCCATTTTATTCCATCCTTCACCAGTGCATCATGCTTTTTAGCGACTAGGCTTTCGCCTTTTACCGACTTAATTTCATACAAAGTAATTCTCTCACTAGTACCTTTAAGTTTCGTTCTAATGAAATCTTCCACCTCAACTCTATCTTGGATTTGGTTATAGGCGTTTTCTGTAATAAGCATTGTCGTATCTGCTTCTTTGTTGGCACTTTCTGCTCTAGCAGCCATATTCACGGTATCACCAATGACGCTTAATCTTTCCGTGCCCCTGCAACCTAGCATTCCGATTATGGCTTCTCCAAAATGAATTCCAATTCGAATTTTGAATTCTTCATCAAAGTTTTCTTCGACGGTACTGGCAAAGTTTTTCAGGTCTGACTGCAATTCTAATCCAGCTTTTACAGCCCGAAATGTTTCATCGCCTTCACCATCAAGCCCAAATATTGCCAGAAATGCATCACCAATATAATTATTAATTTCACCGCCATTTTTCATGACGATATTACCCGCAAAATCAAAATACTTGTTTAATAGATACATCACGTCAAACGACGCTAGTCTCTCACTTAGTGGCGTAAAGTCCTCAATATCCGCAAATAAAATCGCAACTTGTTTGTTAGATCCAATTGAGCCAGATGATTGCATTGCTGCCTGTGCAAACTTTATATCTGCTTGGTTCTTAAATAACTTCCGTATTTTTGCGTCCCCACTTAATAGCGTTTGGCAAGCCAGGCGTACATCATCTGGGAAATCAAGCTTGTCAGCTATAAGCTGTTCTTTCTGAGACCGCTCGGAACAATTTTCTAAGCCATTCAGGATTTGTACTCGACAGGTAGAGCATCGTCCGAGACCGCCGCAGACATGCAAGTGTTCAACTTGGTTTTCATTTGAAATTTCAAGAATGCTTTGGGCCTCTGAAAATTCAACTTCACGTTTTTCATCGGCATAAGTTAACTTTGGCATATTTTTCAAAGGCTCCATTTTTTATTATTATGGAACGCTCAGAAAGCATCGTAAAGACAAACTAACGTTTAACCTGTGCTCAACTCCGCCAAATGCTTACCGGAAATTTAATATTTTCATTAATTCTTACGATTTTCAAAAACTCATGTTAATCTTTCTGAGTTGTTAACCAGAAATAGGAGAGAGTAACATGTCGTCAATTGAGACAAAAGCATGGTCAAACCCTGATGAAGCGATGACACCCGACAAAACACATGCTGCAACTATTAAATTTGGACCAGTTAATATCACGAAAGCAAATATGCAGCCGGGATGGAAATGGTCTGAGTGCATTAAACCTCATGTTGGAACTGACTCCTGTCAGGCCGGCCATATCGGCGTGCTTATGCAGGGGAAAATTCACGTAGTTTGCGACGATGGTTCCGAAGAGACAATCTCTGCGGGTAGCGCTTATAGAATTGCACCAGGTCATGATGCATGGGTTATAGGCGATGAGCCTGCTCTCGGCATTGAATTTTCAACTACAGAAAAAGAGTTTGCAGCTTGGACAAAGGGCTGAAGCAGTAAGATGCTATTTAATCAAGTGATGCTCAGCGCTTACAAATGCTGAGCGTTACTAAAATTCTATCAAAAACAAAAGGAGGGAAAATACGATGAATGATTTTGCCGAATTGAAAGAGAAAGCAAAAAAAACATGGTCTGATTTTGCCTCTATGGAGAATTTCACCGGTGTCGCTGCACCGAAGCTCGTGCGGTTTGCAGGAGTTTTTTCAGATAGCCGAGTTCTAGATGTTGCCTGCGGTACCGGAGTAGTGGCTCTAACCGCAGCAAGGTCAGGCGCAAAAGTGACGGGAGCTGACTTAACGCCTGACTTGATAGCCCGAGCAAATGAAAACAACAAAATCCTAGGGCTAGATATAGATTTTCATGAGGCAGACGTAGAAGACTTACCATTCCAAAATGAAAGCTTCGATATTGTTCTTAGTCAGTTTGGGCATATGTTTGCGCCTCGACCCAATGTCGCAATAAAAGAAATGTTACGAGTGCTGAGGCCTGGCGGAACAATAGCATTTTCAAGCTGGCCTCCAGAGTTGTTCATGGGGCAATTCTTTCAGATTAATGCTAAATATGGACCGCCGTTACCCGATGGTGCTGCAGCGCCAGTACAATGGGGGTCTGTCGAAACAATCAAAGAGAGACTTCAAAATTTGGTTCATGATTTAACATTTGATCGTGATAAGCTTGAGATGCCGGGACTAAGCGTTGCACATATTCGTGCTAATTTTGAAAAGGGCGCAGGTCCTCTTAAGAGAATGGTAGAAGCTTTTGCTGAGGAACCAGAGAAGCTTTCAAGTCTACGAAATGAGATCGATGAGGCCATTTCTGAATATTTTGAAGATAACCTTTTACGCATGGACTTTCTAATGGCGAAGGGCAAAAAATTTAACCAGTAAATATTTGACGAAGAACAAATCTGGTTGACATACACAGCTCCCCTCACTGTCAAAGTTTAAGTATATATAATGGCCACAAGGGCGTGGGCCATGCGGCGCCAACTACTGTTGACCAGTGAGGGCGTCACCTGCGTAGCCTGAAAACAAAGTTTTTATAAATTTTTTTGTAAAAACGTTTGGTTTTACCTGACACACCCGACACCGATTACCCAACTTCTTATATGATTCATTTACTCTTGTGCTTTGATAAACTTTATCAAGCGACCTGACCTGCCATCCTCCAAGGCCCAGATGGCACCATCGCTTCCAAGCTCCACGTCACGTACTCGTTGCGACCAACTGAATCGCTCCGCTTCAACTGGTAGATCATTTTTGAACTCTATCCTTACGAGTGCTCTGCCCTTTAATCCTCCAAGGAAAGCATCCCCGTTCCAATCCGGGAATTCATCCCCTTGATAAAAAAATAGGCCAGAAGGAGCTACTGTTGGAACCCAAAATAATTTTGGCTTTTGAAATTCTGGTCGAGTATCGTGCGTTGGGATAACTGCACCACTATAGTGGTTACCTTCCGACACTATCGGCCACCCATAGTTTGCTCCAGGAAGGATTAGATTCAGCTCATCGCCATGCTTCGGCCCCATTTCATGAGCCCAAAGTTCATTCTTATGATTAAATGCAATTCCTAACGAATTTCTGTGACCAATCGACCAAAATGTTTTTGCTAATTCTCCCTTGTCTTGGAAAGGATTATCGCCGGGTACGGATCCATCATCATTTAAACGAATAATCTTTCCTAATGCTTTATCCCAGTGTTGAGCGGGCGTTTGCTCTTGCCTATCGCCGGAAGTTATGAAGATTTTGCCTTCATGTTTACTTCCCTGTTGTCCCAAGGTGATTTTATGTGAGAAGTGACCTTTTCCAGATCTCGCCGGGGTTTGGTTCCAAACTGTTGTAATGTTTTCTAACTTTGGTGAATGTTTTATATTTAATTCTGCCCTAACCACAGTGGCGTATCGTGTATCGCCTGCGGTATCTGAGGAAATATAAGATATATAAATAAATTTATTTTGTTTGAAATTTGGGTGAGGAACAACGTCGCCTAAACCGCCTTGACCACCATAAAAGACTTTGGGAACGCTGGCGACTAAAGACTTTTCACCATTTGTATTAACCAGCCAAAGATCACCAGATTTTGTCGTAACTAGTAGTCGGTCAGGCGAAATAAAGGACATGGCCCAGGGGTTTTGAAACCGTTCAACTACACTCCCCTTTATTTTTGAGCCCTGATTTCCTTCAATAATGTTATTCGCCAGCGCATGTGTGGCTAAGCTCATCAAAGCAACATAAATTAGCAGCCGCATTTGTACTCCAATTTCAATATATCTACTTTAATTTGAAACTTAGATGCTTTTACGATCAACCCTAAATCCAAAAAGAATTAATATGAAACTCAAATGAAAATCCCTATTGATTAATATTTTTATTATGCTTCGCCTAAAAAAGGCGATTTGAAGAGTTTTGTCGGTCTCATTTATTTAACTTTGATGAAATGACTTTGAGGTCTAGCCTAGTGATGTAGAATTTTGTGACCCAAAGTGTCACAAAGTGACCATACACAAAAAGGGAGGAAACGTTATGGGTGAACCAAATTTTATTGTGATAACCGGAGCGACAAGCGACACCAACGATAGAGCAGGCTTAATGGGTGCAATGGGTGATTTCGCCCAAGAATGCAAAGACAATGGCGCCATGCGTATTACATACGGCAGCGTTCTAAGTGGCAAGCATCCAAACGCCTTAATATTTATTCAATTCTTTGAAAGCCTAGCAGGGTTTGAGAATGTGATGAAGGCCATTCCAAACTCAAAACCGTATGAGAGCATGATTAAGGATCATGCAACAAAACCTTTTGTTCGCAATGTTATGCAGAGCAAAGCAATACCCTTTGAACCTACGCTATCACCCATGCCGAACTATTTAGTTCTTACTCGAGCAAGGCCAAAGACTTTAAATGAGGCGGAAGTGATTAACTTATTATCGTCCACCACTTCAACGTTTAAAGATCATGGGGCTCAAACATTAAGGTTTGGCCATACCGTGACAGGAAACGATATTGGGACTTATCTACTGGGCGTCACATATCCCTCAATGGCTGCAATTGAAGCAACATACACTGAGCTTGCAACCAATCAGGCCTTTGCCAAACTTTCTGCAGGTATTGATATTGATATGAGATCGATAGTGAAAATTGCAGGTATACTTTAAAAAGTTTCCAGGTTACGCGCTGACCATACAAATGGTTAACACACCCCCAGCTCACCTCACTGTCAAAGCTCAAGGATATATAACGGGCATAGAGGGGGTGTGGCGTATGCGTACCCCCTTTGTGGTAACCACTTATTGTAGCGAAACAGGCTGCTTACCATTTGGAGTGAGTTTTACGAAATCGCGACATTGAAGGGTCTTCTATCGTCCCACCTCTTGAACATCTTTTGTCACACATTTGGTCCACATTGGCACGTCATTATGGATGGATCATGTGTTGACAGGCTGTCCTCACCGTGTGACTCCATATGCAGGAATTGATTTAGGTATCTGAAATTAAATAAGTACTTCTTTAGCGTTTTTTATTGCGGCCGGTTTTTATATCTCGGCATTTGTGAAAACCTACAGACGAAATCGGCCTCCTCTTCACGAATGCCCAAAAGCTTCCAGGCTCCAGTTATCTTTTACTGCAAAAATTACGGACGACATTTCTGTAAATAACGCGGCCATAGCAATTTCCTTAACAGGCTGTTGAACAGATCAGTGACCAAAATTTGCTAAAAGGGTAAACCGGGCAGGAGATTACTCATTCTCAGCGCGCGCCGCCGCCGATCTTTTGAACCATTATTATAATTTTGTGTTGTTCGAAGGCTTAGGTGAGGTCTACGCAGATTACTAAGATGACGCGGGTTTGATGCCATTTTAGAGCGGGTCAAGCTGATCTTTTTGGCCACAATGTGTTTGCATTGAGCACCAGCCAAAGCTCACAGAGGCTGAACCTCTGTACGCCTCACATATGCGATTTATTTTCATAGATGCGTCTTAGTAAAATGCATTTTTGATAGCGGCGCTTACAAGTTTAAGAAGTTTAGGGCTGCGACTAAGACGGCCTGCTTATGATTAAAATACATATCCTTTCACCTCGAGCTTAACCGCTGAAAAATCACAAACCGGGCCCTTTTAACAGTAAACCACATTTTGTTCTAAGGCGCGCAATGCGCCTTAACGGCATAATTTACGCTCTGGATTGAGACATGCGAAATTTTGCAAAGTTCTGACGGTTTTCGATAGGTCAGATGAAATACCTAGGCTCGCTTACTCCCGTTAAGGGCAATATGCGTTCTAAAATTGCTTTATTTTTTGATTTTGGTCGGGCTAGCAGGACTTGAACCTGCGACCTTCCGTCCCCCAGACGGACGCGCTACCAGACTGCGCCATAGCCCGCCAATACAGCTCTTCTTAGTGATTTTCTTCGGCAGGGCAAGCGAAAAAGACGAGATTTAAGGGGTGTTGTGCCTTTTACTATAGCTGCCCCATATCGCCGCCATGCGCTGCATCAATGGCGCTAAATCTGTTTTTTGCGTTTTGCTTAAAGGGGGCATCTGCCGGATGTGATGTTTTATAGCGCCAAAATTGGGTGCGATATTAAATGGCGCTTTCACTGGCTCAGATCTCGGTGGATTGTCAGCTTCTGTATCCGCCCAAAAGTTTGAGCTTGGTTCATAATCATCGAAAAGCGAAGCCTGTCTCGCATCGCCGCTGGGGAAGGGGGGCGTTTTGCGCCCCACAGATTTCTTTTGCGGTGGGGATAGCGGCGAAGGCTCGATTTCTGGCGAGGGCTCAGTTTTTGGCAAGGGCAATGGGATCACTTTTGTGCTGGTATCGATCAAACGTTCGGCAGAGACGTTCACATCTTCAATCGCGGCAATATTGGGCGCGTCATCACTTGGACGGGCAGCCGCCTGATCGTTTCGATCTTTCATAAAACTAGGGGTCTCAGATAATGCGGCAACATATTTCACCCCGCGTTTGTTCAGAATTTTTTTTGCTGCTTTGATGCTTTCGCCATCTTCATGTAGTAGTTTTTTTATGCCGCCGATCAGCAGCATATCTTTGGGGCGATAATACCGGCGCCCGCCTGCGCGTTTCACGGGTTTGATTTGACTGAACTGGCTTTCCCAAAACCGCAATACATGCGTGGGTACTTCAAGCCAATCCGCAACTTCGCTAATCGTCCTGAACGCTTCGGCGGTTTTTTCCATTGCCCAGCGCCGCCTTAACTTTTATTTCCCAATGCGACTTTTTCTTTCATCAGATGCGACGGACGGAACGTGAGCACGCGCCTTGGTGTTATCGGAACTTCCTCCCCGGTTTTCGGGTTGCGCCCAACCCGCGCGGTTTTATCGCGCACGCTGAACGTTCCAAAAGATGAGATTTTGACCTGTTCGCCTTTTGTCAAAGCGTCGGACATGTGGTTAAGCAAGCTTTCTACAAGCTCAGCGCTTTCATTTCTGGACAGGCCCACTTCTTTAAAAACAGCTTCGCTCAGATCCATTCTGGTCAATGTTTTATCGCTCATTGTCGCTCCCAGTTTTACGTGAGTGTAAAGGCGAGTGAATTTGCGAGTCAATATCACAGCTTCAACAGATCACCGATTTACGTGGTTTTTTAACGTTTTGGGGCTCGGGTGCTCAACTCTACCACCTTAAGACGACCGCACCCCAAGCCAGTCCACCTCCGATGGCTTCGGTGACGATCACGTCATTCTTTTTGATTTGACCGCGTTCTTTGGCAACCGAGAGCGCCAGGGGAATCGATGCTGCAGAAGTATTGCCATGGTCTTGAACGGTTGTCACAACGCGCTCGGGGTCGATCCCCATTTTCTTAGCAGTCCCTTGGATGATGCGAATGTTGGCCTGATGTGGAACAACCCAGTCGATCTCATCGGCAATAAGCTGGGCTTTTTTCATTGCCGCTTCGGCGGTTTGGGCCAGCTTTTCCACAGCGTGTCGGAACACTTCTTTGCCATGCATTCTCAAATGTCCGGTCGTTTGATGCGAAACACCGCCATCAACGTACAGAATATCGCGGTAAGCGCCATCAGAGTTCAAATCAACAGCAAGCACTCCGCGATCGCCTTTATCGCCCCTGCCGTCTTCGGCCTCAAGAACCAACGCGCCTGCGCCATCGCCAAATAAGACGCATGTGCCGCGATCCGTCCAATCCATCAATTTGCTGAAACTTTCGGCGCCAATCACCAAGATGCGTTTGGCCTGCCCGGCGATGATTTGCGCATTGGCATTTGCCAATGCATAGATAAATCCGGCGCATACCGCCTGCACATCATAGGCAAAGCCGGTTTTCATTCCGAGACCTGCTTGCACCATGGTTGCCACGGAAGGAAAGGTAAGGTCTGCGGTTGAAGTTGCCACGATTACCGCGTCGATATCATTGCTTTGCAAATCGCTGTCTTTAAGGGCGGCTTTGGCGGCTTCAATCGCCATATCAGATGTGGTTTGTCCATCTGCCACGAAATGCCGCTGTTTGATCCCAGAGCGCGCTTGTATCCAGGCGTCGCTGGTGTCCAATTGCGCTTCAAATTCTGAGTTCGGCACCACTCTTTCGGGCAGGTAATGGCCAACGCCCCGCACAACGGCTCTTACTGTCATTCTTATTCCGTTTCTTGCTCTGTGGTTGGGACATCGTGGGGTATTGTGTCAACAGATGCAAGCCGCGCGGCCAGATTTTGAGAAAACTGCGATTGCGCGAGATCTACAGCCAGTTTCACAGCGGCAGATATCCCCAGCGCATCTGCGGATCCATGCGATTTTACAACCGTGCCGTTCAGACCAAGAAACACGCCGCCATTTACCTGTCTTGGATCAATGCGTTTTCGCAGCCGTTGCAGGGAGGTGATGGCCAATATTTGGGCCAACCGAGATAGGGGCGAAAACTTAAACGCCTCGCGCAGCAATAGACCGATCAGGCTGGCCGTGCCTTCGCCGGTTTTTAAGGCGACATTGCCGGTGAACCCGTCGGTTATAATCACATCCGCTTTGATGCCAGGAATATCACCGCCTTCGACAAAACCCACGAAGCTAAAATCGTGATCCTCGGCATTTCGGCTGATCAGCGCATGCGCTTCGCGCAGCTCTGGGCGGCCTTTATTATCTTCGGTACCAACGTTTAAAAGGCCAACGCGCGGGCGCGCAAGAGCCAAACCGGTGCGGGCGTAAGAGGCGCCCATAAGCGCGTATTGCAAAAGATCCCGAGCATCGGCCCGGATATCGGCGCCAACATCCAGCATAACGTTAAATCCTTGCGGGTTGTTGGACGGCCATAGGATCGCGATCGCGGGGCGGTTCACGCCTGGCAACTTGCGCAAACGGATCACGCTGAGCGCCATTAACGCACCGGTATTGCCACAGGAAACGCAGACCTCTGCTTCGCCGTTGCGCACCGAATCGATGGCAGACCACATCGAGGTATTTTTTCCCGATCTTAATACCTGGCTAGGTTTATCATCCATTGAAACAACATCGCTGGTGTCGCGTATGTCAACGCGGCCCCACAGAGCCCGGCGCTTGGCTACTTGCAGGTCCAGCACCGATTTCTTGCCGTGAATGATGAAATGCAGATGCCCATTCTGTTTTGCGGCTCGGGCAACGCCTGCCACAACCGCGGCAGGGCCTCGATCGCCCCCCATCGCATCAATGCTGAGTACAATTTTGTCGGCGGCCCCCTTCGTATTTTCAATCGAAGTGGTCATTTGCGCCCGCCTTCGGCCGTTTAGGCCGCGTCTTCGTCCAGATCGATCTCATCTACCAGAGCAATGACTTCACGCTCTGCGTAATGCCCGCATGATGCGCAGACGTGATGCGGCCGCTTGAGTTCGCCGCAATTTGGGCACTCATTTGGATTGGCCGCAGAAAGGGCGTCATGGGCGCGACGATTGTTCCGGCGCGATTTGGATACTTTATTCTGTTGGACGGCCATGCCTGAACCTCGTTTGCTCGGAACCCAGTCCCGCGTTAGTGTAAAATTATCCGCCGCGCATACATCTAATTGTGGGTGCGTTACAACCTTCTTTTTGCAACTATCGACAAAAAACCCGGCTATTTCGCAGTTTATCCGGCTTGGATATCCATAATTATTGCTCTTTGTCCATTTTCGCACGCAGGGCAGCCAGCCCCGCGAAAGGTTTAGGAGGGTCTTCTGGAAAGGCTGTTGTGCCGGCCGGGGCAGCTTTCACGCTGCCTAATTCGGCGCCCGCAGCGCGTGGGTATTCCGGAACCTCTAAAGCCAAAGCTTCTTGCAATATCTCCATCAGCTCAAAGCTTTCTGGCAGCGGCTCAAGCGAATCGTCAGGATTCGAGATCAGTTCGGCCTCTTCGCTCTCTTCCAAGGGTATAAGTTGATCTTGTGGAACAAAATGGCGCAAAACTTTTGTATCGATACGGGTCACCACAGGGGCAAGCGTCACGACACATTCCTGCTGTATGGTTGCCCCTAGAGCGCCCTGAAGCACCCATTCAAGCGCTCCGGTTGCGCTGAGCGTGCCCGTTAGCCGTAGTTTTTTGAGGCCTTTAACCGATAAGGTCGCAGCCATGAGCGCGCAATCCGTTTCATTCGGGCGTAGATCGAAAGCCTGCGGTTTTTGACCATTCAGCTCGCTTCGGCGGATTATTGCGTCTGGTGTAGTGAATTCGGGCATGTTTATAACAACATCCTTTAGAGAAACATTTACTTGCGCTAGGGTTTGGGCATAAAGATCAAATCACAGCGAAACAAGAGGCGAGATATCATTCGATGCGTAGGGCAGGGTTTCAGATCATATCCGCACTGGTTTTGGTGACGTTGAGCGCCTGCGCCGGACAAATCCGCAATCACGGTTACATGCCGGCACCCGATCAAGTGGCCGATGTTTTGGTCGGCGTCGATACGCGCGCCAGCGTAGAAGAGCAATTGGGGCTGCCCACCACAGAAGGTTTGATCGAACAAGACGCATATTTTTATGTGCGCAGTCGATTGCAAAATAAAGGCTTACGGGGCGCTGAAGAAATTGAACGGAATATTTTGGTGGTCAGCTTTGACAAAAATGATGTGGTGAAAAACATCCAACGATTCAGCTTGTCGGATGGTCAAATCGTGGCGTTGCAACCGCGCGTCACGCTTCCTCCAAGGGAAGAGAAGGGGATGTTCAGCCGTATCCTTTTATCGATAGGATCCCCGGATGCCGCTTCGGTCATCAACGAATAAACCCGATTGCAAGGAAAAGGCCAGCACTGTGGCAGAGACCGAGCGGTTTTTGCTGTGCTGCGCGCGCGCGAATGATCCACGATTTGTCAGGGATGTGGCTGGGCTATCATGTTGAAAAAAGCTAAATATGCCGCCAGACTTGCTGAAAACCTTCAAGATGTTCACTCTGCACAAGCGTTGCGGTGTTTGGCGTTTAATTTGCGATCTGAAACTGGTCTTGATCAAGACCGGTTCGATGATATTTGCGCGCATATGCTGATCGAAGAGGTTGCAACAGGTGCGCTTGTATGTTGTTTCAGGCTGCTCCATCTAAATGGCGGCAGCGATATCGAAAAAAGCTATTCTGCGCAGTTTTATGAGCTATCAGCTTTGCAAAGCTTTGACGGAAAACTGGTTGAAATGGGGCGTTTTTGCATCCATCCGCAAAATCAAGACCCCGATATCCTGCGGGTGGCTTGGGGTGCGTTAACCCAGTTTGTTGATGCGCAAAAAGTAGATTTTCTGTTTGGATGCACGTCGTTTCGCGGCACTGACACGAAAGCCTATCTGGATGCGTTTGCGATGCTGCGCGACAAGCATCTGGCGCCAAAGCGGTGGTTGCCGCGGGTGAAGGCGCCCAATGTGTTTGAATTTGCGGCGCGCTTGCGGCGAAAGCCTGATGTTCGGTTGGCGATGCGTCATATGCCGCCTTTGCTGCGCAGCTATTTGTTAATGGGCGGTTGGGTCAGCGATCATGCTGTTGTAGATAAACATATGAACACGCTCCATGTATTTACCGGGGTTGAGGTCGGCCGAATCCCGCCAGCGCGCAAACGGCTTTTGCGGGCGCTCTCTTGACCTTTTAGAGTAAGCCGCATAGCTGGCGGGCTATGGCACGTACTCCGCTTTTGCAGTTAAAAGATATTTCCCTGACCTTTGGGGGCAATCCGATTTTTGACGGGATGGATCTGATCGTTCAACCGGGCGACCGTGTGGCGCTTGTGGGGCGCAATGGATCTGGAAAATCGACCTTGATGAAAGTGATGAGCGGTCTGGTCGATGCCGATCGAGGCAACCGTGTTTTGGCGCCGGCAAGCTCGGTGGGCTATATGGAACAAGATCCGCAAATGACTGGGTTTGACACTTTGGGCGATTTTGCGATGAGCGGTTTGGAGCCGGGTGATTATTATCGCGTGGAGCGCGCCGCAGAGGGGCTTAAGTTTCAACCGGACCGCCCGGTAGCGACGGCGTCAGGTGGCGAGCGTCGACGCGCAGCGCTGGCCAAGCTGATGGCAGAAGCGCCCGAATTGATGCTGCTCGATGAACCGACCAACCATTTGGATATTGAGGCGATCTCATGGCTTGAAGAAGAGCTGCGCAGCACCCGCGCGGCGTTTGTTCTGATCAGCCATGACCGGCGGTTTCTCGAGCGTCTGACGCGGGCAATCCTATGGATTGACCGTGGCGCGGTGCGCCGCAATGAAGTTGGCTTTTCTGGGTTTGAGGCCTGGCGCGATAAATTGTGGGAAGAAGAAGACATCCAGCGCCATAAATTGGATCGGAAGATTAAATCGGAAGCGCGCTGGGCTGTTGAGGGCATCAGTGCGCGGCGTAAGCGCAACCAGGGCAGGGTGCGCGCCCTACAAGATTTGCGCAGCGAGCGATCGTCAATGATCAAACGGCAGGATCGCGCGGCGATGGCACTGGAGGCGGGGCGCAAATCGGGCCGCAAAGTGATCGAAGCAGAAGCAATCGGCAAGCGTTTCGGGGATCAAGAGCTGTTCAAAGATTTTTCCATCAAAATTCAACGGGGTGATCGTGTTGCTTTTGTTGGCCCTAATGGGGTGGGAAAAACAACGCTTCTGAAAATTTTATTGGGTGAATTACCCGCCGATAAAGGCAGCGTCGTCTTGGGAACCAATCTGCTGGTCTCTGTGTTTGATCAAACCCGCGCGCAGTTAGACCCTGAGATGAGCCTTTGGGACAGTCTGACCGGCGATCCAGAGATGCGCGTCTCAGGAAAAGCCGACCAAATTCTGGTACGCGGTCAACCCAAACATGTGGTGGGATATCTCAAAGAGTTTTTATTTGATGAAGCGCGCGCGCGCGCGCCCGTGAAAT
>Ga0228634_1001158_pt1 | contig 16006 bp, 13 predicted proteins | sample 42DmetaG_FD_190063 | JGI IMG/M metagenome (GOLD analysis project Ga0228634, IMG submission 190063) | Seawater microbial communities from Monterey Bay, California, United States - 42D | ecosystem: Environmental > Aquatic > Marine > Coastal | place: USA: California | collected 2016-09-27 | reverse complement strand
TTAGCGCCTGAATCCACAAATGAAATTGTTCAAAAAGAAGTTGAATCCTTAGAAATTGCAGAAGAAGAAATAGAAAGTATTGAAGAAGCTATTATAGAAGAAACAACTACTGAAGAATTAGCGCCTGAATCCACAAATGAAATTGTTCAAGAAGAAGTTGAACCCTTAGAGACTAAAGAAGAAGAAATAGAAAGTATTGAAGAAACTATTATCGAAGAAACAATAACAGAAGAAGTAGCTACACAATCAACAAATGAAATTGTTCAAGAAGAAGTTGAACCCTTAGAAACTGCAGAAGAAGAAATAGAAAGTATTGAAGAATCTATTAATGAAGAAACAACTACAGACGAAAATCCATTTGAAAAGCAACAACCAATTAAAACCAAGGAATCTAAATTTGAACTTTCCTATTCTGCAAAACTTGAAAATGAATTGGCAAATAAGGCTGTTTTGTATTATACAGTAAGAGTGAAGTCTGTTTCAAACCCTAGAGATGGACTAAAATTTCTTTCAGAAATAAAAGACGACGATGCTGTCTGGGACGAACATACATTTCATTTATTCAAAGACAAGGAAAATAAAAATATTACAAATATAAGCATAGGCAAATTTGTAGATAAAGAAAATGCACAAGAATTAATGGAATATTTAAAAACAAAAAATATTACAAATCCATCCATAGAAATTCATGAAAACAATGTAAGAAGTACTGCAAGTAATGTACAGCCTATATCCGAGCCAAGAAATACGACTAGAACAGCAATTAAAAATCCAGTAAATAAAGCTGTGAAAAGCCCTGAAGAAAAAAAGAAAGTTTCTTCCAATAAAAATTTACTTGATAATATATCCTCAAAAGTAGAGGATTCAGAAAATTATTTTTCTGTACAAGTTGGAGCAAATAATAAAATATCAAGCACTAATATTCAGGGTTTAAATTTAGATAAGGAAAAATTATTTTTTGTGAATATTGAAAAAGGGAAATATGCTATGAATTATGGCAAACATAAAGACTATGGCTCTGCCCACAAAATAGCCTTAGAGATTCATAAAAAAGGATTACAAACAGCATTTGTTACGAAATACGAAAATGGAGTTAGAGTCAAAATTTCTAAAAAAGATTACTCGACAGACAAAACTCCTAAAGAAATTATTAGTAACGATATAAATCAACTTGGCTATATTCCAATTGGACCCAATGATAAAGGAAAGTTCATTCAAATAGGAACTATTTATAATTGGGACGCTCACAATTTTAAATCATTGTACGACCAATTGGAAAGAACTATTTATTATAAAATAAAAGAAAACAATTCTGTAATATTCTTGGTAGGACCTCTAAAAGAAAGTGAAGTTTTTATTGAACTAAGAACAATCAAACAAATAATTTCAGATGCGTTTATTAAAACACTTTAATATGAAAAAAAAATTATTTACCATATGTATTTCAATTTTCCTTGCAGCTTCTAGTTTAGCGCAAATTGATAATGGAACCAACTATATTTCAGATTCAAAAACTAAAAATATTGCAACAAAATCTCAATGTGATCAAATATTTAAAAAAAATGGAGATATAATAAGTGCTCTGATAAAAGATACTTTAATAGATGAAGTTAAATATAAAATATGTAAAGACTATATCACAAATGCTACAGTTTCTGGAGAAATAATTTCATTACCGACTTATGAAATAGAAAAAATTGTTTACAGCAACCAATCTACTAAGTATTACAGAGTTAAAAGACCAATTACAAGAAGCCGAAACGAAAAATTAAAAAGTCAAGATATTAATCCAAAAGAAAGTTTGAAAAAGAATTTTCTTTCATCTTTTGTGAAACAAAATAGTCCACCTACATCAATTTTTAAAAACTCTACACTTAAGTCAAATACAAAATTAGATAAAAGCAACTTTGTTTTTGTTTCAGGTGGTTTTGGAAATCAATATGTGATGCCATTATTTACTGAAATTGGATATTTAAAACAGAAAAATAAAAGATTTGGAATCGGAACTTCATTTTCTTTCGTTAGTAAACCATCTGATTATGGTTACAATAACAATTTTGAATTTGTTGGTTTATACTATGGTCCATATACTATTGATGGGGTTTACGTTGGAAGTGCTGGTTACGATGACGATGGTAATTATAACGGAACTGGGCCCTATAATTCTTCAGGAAGTTATATTGGATATTCTGGTGGATATGAAGAGGTTTACGGAATGATTAAGCCAACTATTAATTATTTCTCTATGCTTATTGATTTTAAGTTCAGTTTTTTAACTAAAAAAAGAATTCAGCCATTTATAATTGGTAGTGCAGGAGTATCCTATAGGTATGTAGGATATAATTCAACAACTAAATTTTATTCTAATGGTTTTAATTATAATAGTAGAATTTCGACTGGGTTAGATTTTATTACAAAAAATAATAAATGGAAATTTTCACCATTTATTTGTTTTGCAAATCAATCTTATATAGATAATATTATTGCATTTAGAATAAGTTATGGCTTCTAATAAAAGTTCTTAAATTTTATTTAAATAATAAAATAGAAGTTAAAATGCATCAATAACAAAATTTTTAATTAGTGATGTAATCTGAATATGTAGATAATTATCTAGTATTTGGGATAAAAGTCTAAATTTCATAACTTATTATACGAAACACAATTATTACAACCGCTTTCAAATGTCATAAAAAGAACTCATGAAATACTTTTTACTCTTATCAGGATTAATTTTTGGTAATTATTTCTTCTCCCAAAATATTAAAGACCATAAAATATCCATTGATTATATACAACTGCCTAAGCAAAAAATTAACGAATCTATTTCTACATTTTTTACTATATACAAAGACTCTTATTTAGAAAAAAACAATCAACAGTTATCTATTTATCAATTTAAAGTGGACTCTGCAGAAGCAGATCAGCAAATAAAAATCAAAGATTGGAAAACACTTAAAAATACAATTAAAAGAAATTATTTAGACAGCCTAAGCGTTTGGAAACAAAATATTGCTAAAGGAATAAATAAAGCAAAACCAACAGAACCAATTTATCCTGATTATCCAGATTCTTATTATTTATTCCCTCCAGTTTTATCTAAGCCTCTAGGTGAATTAATGAGCAATAAATCTATAAAAATTGCAGGGTTTAATGAAGGGAATAGTGGAGTTAGAATAGAAATAGACAATTTGGGGCTGGATGTGCTTTCTATAAAGGGAAAATATGCAAACCAAGGAAAATCTTATTTGGTTACTGCAAGATACAAAATGCCAATAATTATAAAAACATTTATAAGCGGAGAGTTATTGCACCAAAAACAATACCATAATAAGATAGAAAATCATGTTGTTTTTAAAGGAAAAACAGAGTACGATTATGAAATATGGAAAATGAATATTGGAGAAAACAATAAAGATATCTGGACAAATCTTCAAAGAAAACTTTGGAAAACAGCAATAAAAAATATTTCTTCAGAATTAGATTCTGAGATTGGTTATCCTAAAAAAAGAAAAGATACTGAAGTATATATTGTTAAAAAATTTCAGGATTATAATTATGAACAATTACTAACTGCATATAATTATGCAGAATCAGGATATGGACAAGTTGGTTTAGATAGAAATAAATCTCGGGCTAAAGCCCAGCTTATTAAAGCAATAAATATTTGGGAACAAGAAATGAAAGAAAGTGATTTAACAAATAAAAAATCTAGAATAAACCCGAAAATATCTGGGCTAATAAGTTCCAATCTTGCAGATGCATATTTTTGGATAGAAGATTTTGAAAAAAGTAATTTTTATATAAATAAAGCAATTAATCAAGGAAATTTAAAGGCTAAAACCCATTGTAAAAAACTAAAAAAGGATATTCCGGAATTTAAAAAAAGATACAATGTTTATATCCAGTAAGGAAAAAACTAATGTTGGATAAGTAGCTTTTCTATTATTTGACTTTTTCCATACATTACATTTATCGTATAAAGATTACTCGAAAAGCTAGAAACATCGAGAGCTGTAAAGGTTTGGTTAGGGTATTTTTCAAAAACAACTTCTCCAAGAATATTGGTAATTGTAATTTTACTTATTAGTTTTTGAGAAGTTATTTTAACCAAATTATTTGCTGGATTTGGATAGATTAAAATCTCATTAAAATTTATAATTTCTGTACTATTAGCAGTAGATTGACACACAGAAATCCCATTGGTATTTGATGGTGCATTATTTACAGAACCAAGTTCGTATGCTACTATATTTCCCAAATTATCCATTAATTTATAGCCATTTTGTTCTTGATCGTTTGCTCCATTTTCGTGGTAAGAAATATCAATAATTGTATTAGAATCTACCATAAATGGAACAATCTGAGTAGTACTTCCACTGTACATAGTTAAATTATGTGTGGAAATTCCATTCAAGCTAATGGAGATGTAGGATCCGTTCCACCCATCTGCCAAAGAATCATAAGTTTCAAGAATAAACCATCCACAAAGTGCGTTAACTGTACCGCTTCCTGCAGACTGACAGCCAATAAGTCCATATGTATCTGATGGCCCATTCCCATTAGAACCTGCTTCTGATGCAACCATTACTCCTAATTCATTATATACTTCGTAGGAATTTTCATCGTCCCAATTTCCTGGAGAATATATAACATTTATTACATCGCCAGAATCTACAGAAATATCGAAATATTCTGGACCAAAACCTGTTTGTAAAGCAATTGTTTGAGTGATAGAATAGTTAACTTCTATATCCACATAGCCTCCATTCCATCCATCGCCATAACTGTCAACTAACGCAATTTGAAAAATACCACAACTACCTGCAATTGTTAAGGCATTGGTAGTAAAAGTATATGGACCAGACCAAGAACTAATATCGTTAGCTCCACAAACTTCTTGCACATAAAAGTCATAAGCTGTACCAGGGCTTAAAGAATTCATGGAATAAGTATTGGAATTTAAGTTACTAACCATAGTTCCTGAACTTGGTGAAAAACCACTTATTCCCCACTCTAAATTCCAAGAATTGCCTCCACTTCCACCAGAAACCCAGGACAAATCTGCATTATTTGTAGAAATACCTGATGCGTATAAACTTATAGGAGAACTACAAGAAACACAAGCTTGGACTCCATAAGTACTAAGTGGTCCATTGTTCATTGGTTGAACATTGGTTTGATTAACAATAATATTTCCAGACTGGTCGTAAATAGTGTAAGAATTTTCTTCTGGCCATTGATCTGGATAATATACAACATCTAGTACATCTCCAGAATCTATTGGAATAGGTATGCTTTCAGGTCCAAAACCATTTTGAATTGTGGCATTAGAATCAATAATAGTTCCGTTTAAAATTATTTCAAGATATCCACCATTCCATCCATCTCCATAGGAATCGTAAAGCTCTACCATAAAGGCTCCGCAAGTTCCTGGAATAACCAAGGTTGTGAAAGTAAAAGGTCCAGACCAAATGGAGTTGCTATTTGCTCCACAAACAGCTTGAACATAAAAATCATAAGTTGTATAAGGACTTAGACCAGTAAGAGAATAATTATTGCTATTAAGTCCATTTATTGAATTTCCAAGCCCATTTACAGGATGAGAATTTATATGACTAGTATCCCAATGTAAATTCCATATTGTATCTGTTGCTGATGGTACCCAGGATAGATTTGCAGAATTAGTAGTTAAACCGCTGGCATTTAAAGAAAAAGGATTTAGACAAGAAACAGTACTTGGACATGTTGAATTTGAAGTATGTAGCAAATTGTCCAAATCACTTGGTGCAGGACCATAAATAAGTGTATCTCCAATAGGAGATAAAATAGCAAATGTAATTTCACTATCCCAATTTCCAGAATGGAAAATAAAATCCATTGTAGCTCCTGTAAATGAATATACAGAATCCAATGTATAGGAAACATCACAATCGAAATCTCCAACATGTACTCCATTCATAGTTACTTCTAAAAAAGCGCCATTCCATCCATCTCCATAGCTATCGTACATATGCAATTGATAATAGCATTGAGCATTAAATGAATTAAAGTAAAAAATAATAAAAACTAGAAATAAGTTTTTTAACGACATCCTTTAAATTTATGAAATAATACTTAAAGAATATTCTTTATAATGAAATTTGCTAAAGATTAAATTACTTTTTAATCAGCTAAAAGAATTTATAATTGCCAGATGATTTAGCCTTGAGGATATAAATCCCGCTTTGCCAAGAGATATTTTCAATATTTGAGCTAGGTAAATTGTCAATCAATATTGTCTTCAGAACTGCATTATAATAAATTTGATAGAGAGCCATTACTCAAAAAAGGACAGTTTGCCATGTTAAATTAGCTTGGAAAAAAGTTTCTGTCTAAAAGAATCTATTTAGAAAGTATACTTCGAAAGTTTTTCAACTCTTCATTTGCTTTTTGTTTACTATAAAATCTATTGGATAATTTAGTTCCTGTTTTTTTATTTTTCAATGTGTAAAATGTAGTGTCGCTATTACTTCCTTTCACCACCATCCAATAGTTTGGATTATTTTCAATACTAAATCTTGATGCTTTTTTCTTGGTGGATTTGACTTTTAAATCATTATTCTCGTTCTTGTCTAAATTGGGAACTTCAATCGCAATAATAGAATCGCTTGCTAATGTTGTATCATTAATTGATATTTCTTCAAGAGAATCTACGTCAAAAGTTTGCTTTTTTTCTGCTGGTTTGTTATTAATTAGATAAAATGCAGCAGCTCCTGAAATTAAAATCAAACCGATAAATAAAAAAATATTTTTTTTATTGCTTTTGGGTTCGATTTCTTTCGAAGGTTGTTTTTTTTCCTCACTCATAATATCAAATATCCGTTAAATAACTAAAAGTATTCAATCTCTTAGCTTCTTGTTTTCAACGTGACGATGTGTATCTCGTTTTGTTTTTTTATTAAAATTGTTGATTAATGCTTTTTCTAAATCAATTTCTGTCTGATTTGCCAAGCATATTACAACAAAAAGCACATCCGCTAACTCATCTGCTAAATCTAAATTTTCATCCGATTTTTTTTCACTTTGATCGCCGAATTTTCTAGAAATAATTCTAGCTACTTCCCCTACCTCCTCTGTTAAAATAGCCATGTTGGTTAATTCACTGAAATATCTAACACCATAAGTTTTTATCCAATTATCTACCATTTTCTGGGCCTTATTTATTGTGATTTCTTTCATTTTATTCTTTTTTCTTACTGTCTATTGTTATTGTTACGGGACCATTATTTACCAACGAAACTTCCATATTAGCTCCAAACTCTCCAGTTGAAATTTTTCTTTTTAAAACAGTTTCAAATTGATTTATTGTTTGATCATACATTTGCTTTGCTTTTTTGGAATCAGCTGCTTTAATGTAAGAAGGACGATTTCCTTTTTTAACAGATGCATGTAAAGTAAATTGACTAATTAATAAGATTTCTCCATTTACATCTAATACTGAAAAATTCAATCTATTTTCAGAATCCTCAAAAATTCTCATTTTAATTATTTTTTGAACTATCCAAGAAATATCTTCCATACTATCTGAGGATTCGTATCCAGCTAAAACCACCAAACCATTCTTAATTTCCCCAACCACCTGTTTACTGACTTTAACAGATGCATTTTTAACTTTTTGAACGACTACTCTCACAAATAATTATTTTTTCTGTAATTAGAATCCTTGTCTTCATGATACATAGCTAAGTAACTTTGATGTCTTGTTACAGAAAAATTCTTTTTATTTATCTGCTTTAAAACCTCACAACCTGGCTCATTTATATGCTTACAGTTATGAAATTTACAATCTTGTAACAACTGCAACATCTCAGGGAAAAATCGAGACAACTCAGATTTGTCAAAATCTACCAATCCAAAACCTTTTATTCCTGGTGTATCTATAATTTGTGTTTTTTCATTAAAGTCAAACATTTCAGCAAAAGTAGTAGTATGTTTTCCTGTGTTATGAGTTTCAGAAATTTCTCCAGTTTTTAAATGTAAATCTGGAATTATCTTATTTATAAGTGTAGATTTTCCTGCACCACTATTACCAGAAACAAGTACTGTTTTATTTTGAATCTTTTCTATAAATGAATCCATTGACAAATTTTCCAGAACAGACATTCTCATGGTTTCGTATCCAGCTTTGTTATAAGAATTTTCAAATATTTCTAGTTTTTCAGTTGCTTTTTTATCGTAAATCTCCACCTTATTAAAAACTATTAAAAGTGGAATATTATAAGCCTGAGCAGTTACTGTAAATCTATCAATAAATCCAGGGGATGTTAAAGGGTTTACAACCGTTACTAGCAAAACTGCCAAATCTAAATTAGAAGCAATAATATGTGCCTCTTTTGAAAGATTAACGGATTTTCTAATGATGTAATTTTTTCTAGGATGTATATTTTTAATTACGGCTTCATTATTTTCATTAACTAATAAATCTACCTCGTCCCCAACTGAAATAGGATTGGTGGTTTTAATAGATTGATTTCTGAACTTGCCTTGGATTCTAGCTTTTATAAAACTACCTGTATCTAATTTTACGTCGTACCAACTTCCGGTAGATCTATATACTTTACCTTTTTGCATTGCATAAATTTACAATAGAATGAATTCCAATTCATAAAATTTAGATATTTCTGTTGTTAAGCGTTATTTTAGCATCATAATTTCATAAAATGAGCATAGAAGTACAAAAATTAAGTAAATATTACCAAGAACAATTGGCTCTTGACGAAGTTAGTTTTAAAGTTAATTCTGGTGAAATAGTTGGATTTTTAGGTCCTAACGGAGCTGGCAAGTCTACTACTATGAAAATTATTTCTTGTTTTATCAAGCCTTCTTCTGGAAATGTTCTTGTAGACGGGGTCTCTATTCATGAAGATGAAATAGCAGTTAAAACCAAAATAGGCTATTTGCCTGAAAATAATCCTTTATACGAGGACATGTACGTAAGAGAATCTATTGCTTTTATAGCTCAAATTCACAAAGTAGATAATGTAACAAATTCTGTAGAAGAGGTAATAGAAAAAGTTGGTTTGTCTAAAGAGGCACATAAAAAAATAGGACAACTTTCGAAAGGCTACCAACAAAGAGTAGGGATTGCTCAGGCGATAGTTCACGATCCTAAAGTTTTAATTTTGGATGAACCTACTAGTGGTTTAGATCCTAACCAGTTGGAAGATATTAGAAGCTTAATTAAAGAATTAGGGAGAGATAAAACCGTAATGCTATCTACCCATATTATGCAAGAAGTGGAATCTATTTGCGACCGTATTGTGGTGATTAACAATGGGAAAATTGTTGCAGATAGAAATCTTGAAAATACTGAAATTCCAACAAATAACTCAAAAGAGCAATTGGTTTTAGTAGAATTTGAAAATAAAATAGATGTCAAACATTTAAAGAAATATTTTCCTAAAACTAAAATTGAAAAAAAGAATAAAAAATGGCTATTTCAGTACAGTGGCAAGAAAGATTTAAGAAAATTAATTTCTAAATATGCTCAAGAGAACGAAATACTAATTTTAGAAATAAAACAACAAACAGATACTCTAGAAGATTTATTTAAAAAATTAACTAAATAGCTTTTTTTAAAAATAGATTTTTTTACTTTTGTTGCACTAACAAGTGGAATGATTTGAATGCTTGCAACCACCAAAAAAAGCTAAAAAGAACATAGGGTTCAATCTTCCTAAAATTTATTAAAATTATGGCATATTTATTTACTTCTGAATCTGTTTCTGAAGGACATCCTGACAAAGTAGCTGATCAAATATCTGACGCTCTCATTGATAATTTCTTAGCGTTTGATTCCTCTTCCAAGGTTGCTTGCGAGACACTAGTTACTACTGGGCAAGTTGTTTTAGCTGGCGAAGTAAAATCTAAAGCATACTTAGATGTTCAAAAAATAGCTAGAGAAGTAATTAATAAAATTGGTTATACCAAGAGCGAGTATATGTTTGATGGTAATTCTTGTGGAGTTTTTTCTGCTATTCACGAACAATCGCCAGACATAAATCAGGGAGTTGAAAGAAGCAATGAGGAGGACCAAGGTGCCGGAGATCAAGGAATGATGTTTGGTTATGCGACCAATGAGACAGAAAGCTATATGCCACTTCCTTTAGAAATATCACATTTACTTTTAAAAGAATTGGCTGCTTTAAGAAAAGAAGGCAAAGAGATGACTTACTTGAGACCCGATTCTAAGTCCCAGGTAACCATTGAATACGACGATCAAAACAATCCCATAAAAATAGATGCTATTGTTGTTTCTACCCAACACGATGATTTTGACTCTGAGGCTAACATGCTTAAGAAAATAAAAGAAGATGTAATAAACATTTTAGTTCCTAGAGTTAAAAACTTGCTACCCTCCAATATTCAAAATCTTTTTAATGAAAATATAAACTACCATGTAAATCCAACTGGAATTTTTGTAATCGGTGGACCTCATGGAGATACTGGACTTACTGGAAGAAAAATAATTGTCGATACTTATGGTGGAAAAGGCGCACATGGAGGTGGAGCATTTTCAGGAAAAGACCCAAGTAAAGTAGACCGATCTGCAGCTTACGCAACTAGACATATTGCAAAAAACTTGGTTGCTGCCGGAATTGCAGAAGAGGTTCTGGTACAAGTTGCTTATGCAATAGGTGTTGCTGAACCAGTTGGTCTTTATGTAAATACTTATGGAACTAGTAAAGTAAATTTAAACGATGGTCAAATTGCTGAAAAATTAAATGAAATTTTTGACATGCGTCCATACGCCATTGAACAAAGATTTAACTTAAGAAGCCCTATTTATTCTGAAACTGCAGCCTATGGACATATGGGTAGAAATCCTGAAAAAATTAAAAAAGAATTCACTGCTGCTGATGGGAGTAAAATCAATGTTGAGGTTGAACTTTTTCCTTGGGAAAAATTAGACTATGTAGAAAAAATTAAATCTAGTTTTGCTCACTAGAAATTATTTTATTTCTTTTTGAAAACAATTCTTATTGGAACTCCCTTAAAATTGAAAACTTTTCGAAGTTGGTTCTCTAAATATCTTTTATAAGGATCTTTTACATACTGTGGTAAATTACAAAAGAATGCAAATACTGGAGAATGAGTAGGAAGCTGTGTGACATATTTGATTTTAACATATTTTCCTTTTAAGGCTGGAGGTGGGTTTTTCTCAATTGCTGCAAGCATTACTTCATTTAACTTAGAGGTTGGAATTTTTTGCTTTCTGTTGTCAAATACTTCCATTGCTGATTCCAGTGCTTTATGAATTCTTTGTTTATTTAATGCCGAAATAAATAATATTGGTATATCTGTAAAGGGAGCTATTTTAGACAAAATATTTTCCTCATACTCTTTTAGAGTAGAGGTATCTTTTTCTATGGAATCCCATTTATTAATTAGCAATACTACTCCCTTTTTATTTTTTTCAATAACAGAGAAAATACTCAGATCTTGTTTTTGAACCCCCTCATTGGCATCTATCATAAATAAACAAACATCAGAATCTTCAATTGCTCTAATTGCCCGCATTACTGAATAAAACTCAATATCTTCATGAACTTTACTTTTTTTACGAATTCCTGCAGTATCTACTAAAGTAAGGTCAAAACCGAAAGCATTAAAATGAGTATCAACAGCATCTCTAGTAGTTCCAGAAATATCAGTTACAATATTTCTATCTACTCCTAAAAGTGCGTTGGTCAAGGAAGATTTACCAACATTGGGTTTACCAACAATAGCAATTCTAGGAATTTCATTTTTTGGAGCCTCTACATCGCTATATAATTGTTCTGCTAAATGGTCTAACATATCTCCTGTTCCAGAACCATTTATAGCACTAATTCCAAAAACATGTTCCAACCCAAATTGATAAAATTCAAAAGTACTATTGATTCTTTCATTGTTGTCTACTTTATTAACAACTACGATAATTGGTTTATTAGAACTCCTTAAAATTTTAGCAACCGACTCGTCTAAATCGGTAATTCCCGTTTCTACATCGACTACAAAAATAATAACAGTTGCCTCATCAATGGCAATTTTTACTTGTCTTCTAATCTCTCCTTCAAAAATATCATCGGATCCGGAAACATATCCTCCAGTATCAATTAGCGAAAACTGTTTTCCATTCCACTCAGATTTTCCATAGTGGCGATCTCTAGTAACTCCACTAACTTCCTTAACAATCGCTTTTCTTCCACCTATTAATTTGTTGAATAAAGTTGATTTTCCAACATTTGGTCTTCCTACTATGGCTACTATATTACTCAATACCCGTATTTTTTTAGTTTTCCTTCTTTGTCTCTCCAATCTTTATCCACTTTCACAAAGAGCTCCAAATATACCTTTTTAGAGATGAAAGCTTCTATATCTAGCCTAGCATCTGTCCCAAGCTTTTTTATTTTCTTTCCTTGATGTCCAATTACGATAGATTTCTGACTAGTTCTAGAGACCATAACATTGGCTCTTATTCTAACAATTTTTTCTTCGTCTTTGTATTCCTCCACCACTACTTCACAGGAATAAGGAACTTCTTTTTGATAAATTAAAAGAATTTTTTCACGTATAATTTCCGAAACAAAGAAACGCATGCTTTTATTAGTCAACTGGTCTTTGTCAAAATAGGGGGGGTTTTTTGGCAACCATTCCAAAATTTTAGGCAGTATAAACTGAATGCTCATATTATGTAGAGCAGAAATAGGTAAAATTTCTGCTTTAGGTAATTTTAATTTCCATTCATTAACTAATTTTTCAAGAGATTTTTGTTCTGAATTATCAATTTTATTTAAAAGAAGCAGAATTGGGACACTGAGTTTGTTTATCTGTGCAAGTCTCTCTTCCATTTTATTAGGATCTTCGTAAATATCTGTTACCATCAGAATAACATCTGCATCTTTAAGTGCTTCCGAAACAAATTTCATCATGTTTTCGTGAAGTCTGTAATGTGGATCTATTATTCCTGGTGTATCAGAAAAAACTATCTGATAGTCCTCTTCATTAACCATACCCATTATTCGGTGACGAGTTGTTTGCATCTTAGAGGTAATTATAGATAACTTTTCACCTACTAATTGGTTCATTAATGTTGACTTTCCAACATTTGGACTTCCTATTATATTAACAAAACCAGATTTATGTGACATTTTACAGATATTAATTTGCAATAATAGAAACAAAAATTAACTTTGCAATGCGGGGTGGAGCAGTTGGTAGCTCGTTGGGCTCATAACCCAAAGGTCGTAAGTTCGAGTCTTACCCCCGCAACTAAATAAAAACGGCTATTCTTTTAAAGTTTAGCCGTTTTTAGTTTATACCTTTTAACAAGAATTTGATGCATTTCGTTTTTGTCCTTAACTTTTAATAACTCCTCATCATTAATAGGTTTAATATTGTTATGACTCCACAAGGCTAGTTCTATTATAACTGGAGTTAAAGAAAAGCCTTTTTCTGTTAGAAAATAGTGATTAGTTTTTTTATTGTCTTTTGGTTTGACTTTAATTATGAATTCTGTTTTTTCAAGCGTTTTCAATCGGTTAGATAAAATACTTGGTGCAATGGACTCATCACTTTCTGAGAATTCCTTAAAAGTTTTTTTTTGTTCTAGTAGCATCAATTTTATAACAACAAGCGTCCATTTATCCCCAACAATATCTACAGCTGAAGTTACAGGACAATCACATCTAAAAATCTTAGCTAATAAGGTCATAATTAATAAAAATATAATTATTACTATCGAAACAATAGTAATTTTGCTATTTTTGCTATCGAATCAAAAGTAATAATAAATAATCTATCAAATAAATAAAAAAATGAATAAAAAAGTATTATTGACAGGTATCTCTGGATATATTGCTAATCACTGTGCAGTAGAGTTGTTGAAAAATGGATATTCTGTTAGAGGTTCGCTTAGAAATATTTCAAAATCAGAAAAAATTGTAAATGCCATTAAAAAGGAAGTAGATCCAAAGGATAATTTAGAGTTTTGCGAATTGAATCTGTTAAATGATAAAGGTTGGGACGATGCAGCAAAGGGATGTGATTTTGTAATGCATGTAGCTTCCCCATTCATCAATATGGAACCAAAAGACGAAAACGAATACATTAGGCCTGCTGTTGATGGCACAATGAGAGCTTTAAAAGCAGCAAAAAGTGCTGGTATAAAAAGAGTAGTTTTAACTTCCTCCATGGTTTCAATGTTAGGGAATGCTGATAAATCTATTGATGTAGATTCTAGAACTTGGACCAATATAAAAGGAAAAAATGTATCTGCGTATTCAAAAAGCAAAACCTTAGCTGAACAAGCTGCTTGGAATTTTATTAAAGATCAAACAGATAACACCAAAATGGAACTTGCTGTTGTAAATCCTGGACCTGTTTTTGGACCCAGCTTATCAGGTGACTTATCAGGCGCTTCAATGAGTATGTTCACTCAAATGGTACAAGGAAAAATGCCTATGGTTCCTCAAGCATCTATTAACATGTCTGATGTAAGAGACATAGCAAAAATACATGTTCTTGCTCTGGAAAATAAAGAAGCTAATGGGAAAAGATTTATAGTCACAACTGAAAAACCTTACGCTTTTCAAGATGTGGCGAAAATTCTTAAATCAAATGGTTATGATAAGGTAAGTACTAAATTGGCTCCTAACTTTTTACTTAAATTTATGAGTAATTTCAATAGAGAAGCTAAGTCTATGAAATCTTTTATTGGTAATACATATAATGGTAATATTTCCTCAACAATGAAAACATTTAATTGGAAGCCCATAGCTTTTGAAAAAACTGTTTTAGATACAGCAAAATCAATCGAAACCTATCTAAACTAGTTATTTAAATATTATTATTAATTGTTTACAAAAGGCGCTTTATTAAAAGCGTCTTTTTTTATAAATTTTAAAATTATCTATATCCTGGGAAATTTTTCATTATTTTCAAAGCTGAAGCTGGAGCTTTATTTTCAACTCCCATAATGAAACAGTCTGAGAATCCTGATTCTTTAATAATTGTATTCATTTTTTTGACATCAGTAAAAGAATTGTACATTCCTAGCATATATAAGTCATACTCTAACCTTTTGTCTTTAATAATATGGAAATCATCTCTATAGTTTGTATTTATAAAATCTAATGTTTCATCGTTCATTTTGTATCTAAATGCACCTACTTGAACAGTTAAATAATGGCCTCTTTTTCTAGCTTCTGATTTGGACATTGACTTAATGTTTTCATTACTTAGAGCTCTTAAAGAATTCATTATTTTTTGAGAGCTTCCTGCTGCAATTAAGGAATTTATAGTTTGCTTATTTTCATCAACTAGTTCTTCTAACTTTTCATTTGGTTTTACTTCCGCAACTATTTTCTTTTTCATGCCATCTTGAATAATATCGATTTCCATGAAATCAAACTCTGTTCCCTCAGGCATGTTCTCTAGCTTATAAAAATATTCTCCAGAACTTGGAATATAATTGAAAGTAAATCCATCGGCTGTTTTTTCCGCAGTTGAAAGAATGTTACCATCTGCATCTACAATTACTAAGTTGGCTTGATTGGTTTGATTTGGACTTAGCTTTTTAAAATTAAAGACATAGTCTTTTTGTTCCACATCTGCTTTAATCTTTTTATTAACCCCAGCTTCTATTATATTAAGTTCCATAAAATCAAACTCTGTTCCTTCAGGCATATTTTCTAGCTTATAGGAATATTCTCCAATTGTTGGAATATAATTAAAAGCAAATCCTTCCTCTGTTTTTTCTGCTCTAGAAATAATATTTCCATCAGCATCTACAATTACTAAATTGACCATATCTGCTTGTTCAGCAGATAGTTTTTTGAAATTAAAGATATAGTCTTTTTGTTCCACATCTGCTTTAATCTTTTTCTTAACTCCAGCTTCTATTATATTAAGTTCCATAAAATCAAACTCTGTTCCTTCGGGCATATTTTCTAGCTTGTAAGAATATTCTCCACTAGCGGGA
>Ga0228634_1001157_pt1 | contig 16009 bp, 14 predicted proteins | sample 42DmetaG_FD_190063 | JGI IMG/M metagenome (GOLD analysis project Ga0228634, IMG submission 190063) | Seawater microbial communities from Monterey Bay, California, United States - 42D | ecosystem: Environmental > Aquatic > Marine > Coastal | place: USA: California | collected 2016-09-27 | reverse complement strand
AATGATCGAAGGAAGCATGGCTGATTTCGCTGATTTAGCGGATGAAGTAATGGGTGATTTAGATGACGACAAAGAATAAACAAGAGGAGTACCACATACCGGTAATGTTGAACGAATGTCTTGAGGGATTGGAAATAAATCCTGATGGCGTTTATGTAGATGTTACGTTCGGAGGTGGAGGTCATTCTCGAGAAATCTTCAAAAAACTTTCTTCAAAAGGTCAATTAATTGTATTTGACCAAGATCCCGATGCAAAGAAAAATGCATGGGAAGCACCTAATTTTCATTTTATAGCGGCGAACTTTTCGTTTATTTCTAATCACTTGCGTGCAATGGGAATTAAGCATGTGGATGGGGTTTTAGCAGACTTAGGAGTTTCTTCTCATCAATTTGATGAAGGAGAGAGAGGTTTCTCTATTCGTTCGAATGATGATCTAGACATGCGAATGAATAAGTCAGGTGATTTAACTGCAAAAGAAGTGGTTGCGACTTATTCGGAGAGGGATTTGACGAAAGTATTGAAAATGTATGGTGAGCTGCAAAATGCGTATAAAGTAGCTACAACAATTATCCTGGCAAGAGAAACAAGAGAGATTAATACTACTGGTGATTTAATGGAGATACTCGCTTCTTGCGCTCCAAAACATAAAGAGAATAGGTTTTTTGCTCAATTATTTCAAGCACTTCGAATTGAAGTAAATGAAGAGATCGATGTGTTGGAGCGTTTTTTAAATCAAATGGAAACGGTAATTAAACCTGGAGGAAGGTTGGTCGTGATGTCTTACCATTCTCTAGAAGATCGTTTGGTTAAGAATTATATGAAAAGGGGTTCAATAGAAGGTAAGGTTGAAAAAGATTTTTTTGGAAATATTTTAAAGCCTTTTGATGAAGTTGTTCGACATCCGATAACACCTAATGAAGAAGAACTAGAATTGAATACTCGCTCAAGAAGTGCAAAATTAAGAATAGCTGTGAAGAGAGATGGGGAATGAGTATTTAGATAAAGAAAAAGCTGTTGAGAGAGAGCAAAAAGCTAAAAAAACGAAGAGGAAGGTTTCTAATCGTTCTAAAGGTGCATTTGTTCAGGTTCTGAATGGAGATTTTTTAACTAAAGAGTTTGTTTTAAATAATTTATCCTTCATTTTTTACATCATATTCTTATTGCTTTTGTTGGTGGGTAAAGGATATTATGGGAAGCAATTAGCGAAAGATGCAGATAAAGCTCAAGATGAGTTAAATGAACTTTCAGCAGATTATTTAGAAGTGAAAGCAAAGTTAGAAGAGGAAACGAGAAGACAGGTGTTAATAGAGAAATTAGGTAGTGAAGGGCTTATTGAAACAGTTAACCCAACAAAAGTGATTCGAATAAAAAAACAAAAGTAAGAGTTGAAAGAAGTAAATAACATAAAAATAAGGGTGATGACGGTATACATTGTATTCGTCCTTATTATGCTGTTGGTACTTTTTAAAACGTTTACCATTCAAATGGAAGGTAAGTCTGGTATGCTTTCAGAAGACGAAGATAAAATTCCAACAAGAATTATTAAAAGAAAACCAAGAAGGGGAGAGATACTTGATGTAAACTTTACTCCACTAGTAACTTCTATAGCAACCTACGATATCCACATGGACCCAACAGTGGTAAAAGACGATGTTTTTAACGATGAAATATCTGCTTTAGCAAAAGGTTTAGCTAGAATGTACACTAACCGTTCTGCAAGAGAATGGGAAAATTACATACGTCTTGGAAGAAAAAGAGGAAATAGGTATTTAAAAATCAAGAGTAAAGTATCTAACGAAGAGAGAAGACAATTGGCTGAACTTCCAATTTTTAAGTTGGGAAGAATGAAAGGTGGACTAATCGACAACGATGTTAAAGTTCAACGAAAAAAGCCGTATAACCATTTATTAAGAAGGACGTTAGGTTACGTTTCGAACGATAATAGAAATCTGAAAGTTGGATTAGAAGGAGCGTATGATGATTATTTAAAAGGTCAGTATGGAGAGGAGATTGAACAAAAAATTTCTACGGGATGGAAAAGAACTGGTCAGATAATAAATGAAGCTGTAGAAGGAGCTGATATTGTTACTTCCATTGATATAGAGATACAAGAAGTGGCTCATTATGAATTGTTAAAACAGTTGAAACAACACAAAGCGAAACATGGTTGTGTTGTAGTGATGGATGTTAAAACAGGTTTTGTTAAAGCAATTGTAAATCTATCTTTAGGAAGCGATAGTAGTTATTATGAGTCTTACAATCAGGCAATAGGAACGAAAGAAGTTCCTGGTTCAACTTTTAAACTTGCCTCTTTAATGGCAGGTCTTGAAGATCAAAAGTTTAGTATTTACGATAAAGTTCAAACGGCAAAGAAATATACTTTTTACGATAATTCTTTGAACGAGTCTCATGGAGATGATCATGGAGTTATTACAATCAAACATGCTTTTGAGATTTCTTCTAATGTTATTTCTCAAATAATTAACGAAGCGTATAAAGGAAACGAGCAAGCATTTGTAAATAGAATAAGATCGTTTGGATTAGGAGATCCTTTAGGAATAGAAATTAGTGGTGAAGCAAGTCCAACTTTATATGAGCCAGGATCGAAGAATTGGTCTGGGATTTCTTTACCATGGCTTTCTGTTGGCTATGAAACTCAACAAACACCTTTACAAACTTTAGCTTTTTATAATGCGGTAGCAAATAATGGAAAGTTGGTTAAACCTCAGTTTGTAAAACAAATCAAAAGAGGTGCTGTAGTAGTGAAGGAATTCGATACAGAAGTGATTAACCCTAAAATTTGTTCTAGTAAAACTTTGAGGGATTTAAAGTTGTGTTTAGAAGGAGTTGTTAAAAATGGAACAGGTAGAAAATTAAGGTCGTCTTATTTTGATATTGCAGGCAAAACAGGTACTGCTGAGATTTTGAACGACGATATGCGTTACGGGTCTAGAGGAGAAAAAAAATACCTAGCTTCTTTTGCGGGTTACTTTCCTGTAGAGGATCCGATTTATTCTTGTATTGTTTCTATCGCAGCTTCAGGAGAGAATATTTATGGTGCTTCGGTATCGGGTACAGTTTTCGCGGCTATTGCTAATAAGGTATATGCAACAAGTTTACAGTACCATAAAGCAGTAAACGAAAAGTCTAAAAAAACACTAGAAACACCAATCTCTAAAGATGGAAATCTATACGATTTATTAATGGTGATGAATCGGTTAAATATTCCTTATAAAAAGAGTACCGATAACGAATGGGTAAATACGCATGCTAGGGAAAAGCATGTTGATTTGTCTAAAAGAGAAATTAGAAAAGGGGTTGTTCCAAATGTGATGGGAATGACTGCAAAAGATGCTATTTACGCTATCGAATATGTAGGTATGCGAGCAGAAATAAATGGTTTTGGAAGTGTTTACCAACAGTCCTATAAGCCTGGGGCACCAGCTTTTAATGGGGGTGTAGTTGAATTAATGTTGAAGTGATGAGAAAGTTAGTGGACCTATTAGAAAATATTAATGTTCGTTCTATTGAAGGAAGTGAAGAAATGTCTGTAAAGGATATTGTTTTTGATTCTAGAAAGGCAAAAGAAGGTGCATTGTTTGTTGCTATTAAAGGTTTTACAATGGATGGTCATGACTTTATTGATAAAGTACTTGAGCAAGGTTGTAAGGTTATTGTTTCTGAAAAGGAGGTTAAAACAGATTTAGAGGATGTTACCGTTATCTTAGTTGAAAATACAAGCGCTGCTTTAGCCGAATTAGCTGCTAATTTTTACGGAAATCCTTCTAAAGAAATTCAACTAGTTGGAATTACAGGTACAAATGGAAAAACGACTACTGCAACTCTTTCTCATGATTTATTTACAAAATTAGGTTACAAGTGCGGTTTACTTTCAACGGTGGTAAACAAAATTGGAAAAGAAGATATCCCATCTACTCATACCACTCCAGACCCTGTTAGCTTGAACGCTTTATTGGCTGAAATGGTTGAAGAAGGATGTTCGCATTGCTTCATGGAGGTAAGTTCGCATGCAATTCACCAAAATAGAATACATGCACTAGACTTTACAGGAGCTGTTTTTACCAATATTTCTCACGATCATTTGGATTACCACAAAACGTTCAAAGAGTACATTCATGTGAAAAAAAGTTTCTTTGACCATTTATCTAAAGGAGCTTTTGCATTAACAAACGCTGACGATAAAAATGGTAGTGTGATGTTACAGAATACCTCCGCTACTAAATACACTTACGCTTTAAAAACACAGGCAGATTTTAAAGTTAAAGTTTTGGAAAATCAATTTTCTGGATTGACATTGAACCTTTGTGGAGCTGAGTTTTGGTCGAAATTAATAGGTCAATTCAATGCTTATAATTTGGTAACAGTTTATGCTATTGCTGAGTTGTTGGGAGAAGATAAGTTAGAAATATTTACTGCTTTAAGTAGTTTGGAATCAGTTGATGGTCGATTTCAATACGTAACTAGTAATGGAGGAGTAACGGGAATTGTCGATTATGCACATACACCAGATGCATTAGAAAATGTACTAAAAACAATTAGTTCTATCCGAACAAGAAATGAAACGGTTTATACAGTTGTCGGATGTGGTGGAGATAGAGATAAAACCAAAAGGCCTAAAATGGCTGCAATTGCCTGTGAATTAAGTGATAAAGTGATTATTACTTCAGATAACCCAAGAACTGAAAACCCACAAATTATTATTGATGAAATGATGGAAGGGGTAGAAGGACAACATTTTAAGAAGACCTTATCTGTATTGGACAGAGGACAAGCAATAAAAACTGCAGTTTCAATGGCTGAGAAAGGAGATATTATTTTGATTGCTGGTAAAGGGCATGAAAAATACCAAGATATAAATGGAGTGAAGCATCATTTTGATGATATGGAATTAATAAATGAACTGTTTAAAAAACTAGAAAAATAATGTTATACTATCTTTTTGATTATTTAGATTCAATCAATTTCCCAGGAGCGGGACTTTTTAATTACATTTCTTTTAGAGCTGCAATGGCATTGATTACGTCATTAATTATTTCAGTATTCTTTGGGAAACGAATCATAAACCTGCTTAGAAAGCAACAAATTGGAGAAACAGTTCGTGACCTAGGTTTGAAAGGACAAGTGGAAAAACAAGGTACACCAACAATGGGTGGTTTGATAATTCTAGGAGCTATCTTAATTCCTACCATATTGTTTGCCAAACTGCATAATATTTATGTCATTACGATGTTAATTGCTACCGTTTGGTTAGGTATTATCGGTTTCATTGATGACTACATTAAAGTATTTAAAAAGAACAAAGAAGGTCTAAAAGGAAGATTCAAAGTTATTGGTCAATTTGGGGTTGGAATTTTAGTAGGTGGAATTTTATATTTCAGCGAAGATGTTCAAGTACACAAAAGAGTAGCAGCAGAATACGAACTTTCTTCAGATGAAAAACTAGTTACGGATCAGCATAAACAATTGGAAGATGATGGAGCTACAAAATGGATTAAAACAGATGCAATGACAACAACTATTCCTTTTGTCAAAGGAAATGAGTTTAACTACTCTAATTTAATCGGCGATAGTTCTTACGGTTGGTTGATTTTTATTCCAGTCGTTATTTTAATTGTAATTTCTGTTTCTAATGGAGCCAACCTGACAGACGGCTTAGATGGTTTAGCTACTGGAACTTCAGCTATTATTGGACTTGCTTTAGCTGTTTTAGCCTATGTTAGTTCAAATGTTCATTTTTCAGACTATTTAAACGTAATGTACATTCCACTAGCAGAAGAAATGGTAATCTTTATTTCGGCTTTTGTTGGAGCATGTATTGGATTTTTGTGGTTCAATTCTTACCCAGCTCAAATATTCATGGGAGATACAGGTTCTTTAGCGTTAGGAGGTATTATAGCTGTATTTGCAATCGCTATTCGTAAAGAATTATTGATTCCCGTTTTGTGTGGAGTATTCTTAATCGAGAATTTATCAGTGGTCATGCAGGTGACTTTTTTCAAATACACGAAAAAAAGATTCGGAGTAGGAAAAAGAGTGTTTTTAATGGCGCCTTTACATCACCATTATCAAAAGAAAGGAATGCATGAAGCTAAAATTGTTTCTAGGTTTTGGATTGTAGCAGTATTGTTAGCAGTAGTAACCATAGTAACATTGAAATTACGCTAGTAGTGACTTGTCACTACATAGCGTGTAAACAAAAAAGAAGAAAACAACAAAAATGAAAACAGAAAACAAACATATCACAATCTTAGGAGCCGGCGAAAGTGGAGTTGGAGCTGCTATACTTGCTAAAAAGCAGGGTTGGGAAGTGTTGGTTTCTGATTTTGGTAAAATTAAAGAGGATTTTAAAGAGGAATTAGATAGAAATGACTTAAAATGGGAAGAAGAAAAACATACAGAATCGACTGTATTAGCTTCTGACTTAGTTGTAAAATCTCCAGGAATACCTGAAACAGCTCCTTTAATTAAAAAATTAAGAGCAAAGAATATTAAAGTAATCTCAGAAATTGAGTTTGCAAGTTATTATTCAAAAGCGAAAACAATTTGTATCACAGGGAGTAATGGAAAAACAACAACAACCATGTTGACTTTTCATATTCTTAATAAGGCAGGGATAAATGTTGGTTTAGCTGGTAATGTTGGAAAGAGTTATGCCAAACAAGTAGCAACAGAAGACTTTGATTGGTACGTATTAGAGTTAAGTTCTTTTCAATTAGACGATATGTACGAGTTCAAAGCAGATATCGCGATACTTTTAAATATTACTCCAGACCATTTAGACCGTTATGATTATAAGATGCAGAATTATGTGAATTCAAAATTTAGAATCCTCCATAATTTAACAGAAAACGATTGGTTTATCTACAATAGTGATGATAAAATCATTCAAAAAGAAATTGAAAAACGCAAGATTAAAGCAAAGTTAGCTCCCTTTTCTTTAATTAATAAAATAGAACAAGGAGCATATATAGATAAGGAACAAATAACAATTACAATAAACGAAAAATTCACTATGTCAATTCACGATTTAGCATTAAAAGGTAAGCACAACAGTCAGAATTCAATGGCTTCTGCTGTTGCTTCCAGAATTTTAGACATCAGAAGTATGTCTATCAGAGAGAGTCTAACAGACTTCGTAAACGTTGAGCACCGACTAGAATTTGTTGCAAAAGTTCATGGTATTGAATTTATCAACGATTCTAAAGCAACAAATATTAACTCTACTTGGTTTGCATTAGAGAGCATGGAAAAACCAACCGTTTGGATAGTTGGAGGGGTAGATAAAGGAAACGATTACACTGAACTTTTAGACTTAGTAAACGATAAAGTAAAAGCAATTATCTGTCTTGGATTGGATAATTCAAAAATCATAGAGGCCTTTACTGGGGTAGTGGATACCATAGTTGAAGCAAAAACTTCTATGGAGGCGGTAGCTTACGGATATAGATTAGCCAAAAAAGATGAAACAGTATTGTTATCTCCAGCTTGTGCTAGTTTTGATTTATTCGAAAATTATGAAGAGAGAGGGGATATGTTTAAAGAGGCTGTTCGTAGATTGTAATAGGTGGTATTATGGAAGAAAAATTAAAACAAAAACTAGGAAATTCCCTTGTATATTCTAGAAAAGAAAGTCTAGAAAAGATGCAAAAAACATCCATTCGTCCACATGGAAAATTATGGGAAATGGACGTGTTTTCTTGGTATTTACCAACTGCAGACTTATTAGCAAATACATTGCATACTTTTCCTTTTCCGGTGGTATGGCTTGGAGGGTCTAAAGAAATTAATGAAGCGTTAGTTTTGGATAAGGAACTTACTAGCCACATTGAAACGATTCTTTTTCATGACTCTTCAATGATGAACTTGTCTATGGAAGATTGGAGAAATACGAAATCAGTAGCTGCAGTAAGTAACTTAAAAGATGCTTTACGTTTAGTAAGTTCTTTTAAACAAAAGAATACTGTTTTACTTTTTACAGATTCTAGTGAAAATTGGGAAAGTAAAAAAGAAACATTTGAAAACTTTTTATCATTACATCAGTCATTTTAAGTGAGGGTTTATTTACAATATTTAAAAGGTGATCGTGTTATTTGGATCATAACGTTATTGATGCTAGCTTTTTCGTTGGTTAGTGTGTATAGCTTTGTTCCTATTTTGGTGAAAATCGAAGGAGGAACTCCTTTTAAGTATTTGTTTAAACACTTTATATATGTAATGATTGCTTTTGGAACAATGTTTTGGGTACATAAAAGAGATCCAAAGTATTTTAGTAAGATTGCAAAATTTGCCTACTATGTAGCCATAGCCTTATTGATATTTACCTTTTTCTTTGGAACAAGAGTAAACGATGCTGGAAGGTGGATTCGTATTCCTTTTGTAGGCTTAACTTTTCAGTCTTCCGATTATGCAAAGCTCGCTCTTATTTTAACCGTTTCTCGTTTATTGGTGGTTAAAAAGGTGTTGTTGAATAATTGGAAAGAAGGGTTTCTACCAGTAATGATTCCAATCTTCGTGATTTGTGGTTTGATCCTAAAGGATAATTTTTCTACTGCAGCCCTTCTATTTACGGTTTGTTTTGCTCTTTTGTTTGTTGGAAAAGTGCCTTTTTCAAAATTAGCCTCAGTGGTTGGTTCAGGTATTTTAATATTGACATTAGTAATTGGGATTCATAAACTTTTACCTGATTTGAACTTATTGCCTAGATATGAAACGTGGGAAAACCGTATCATGAACCTAGGAGGTGGTATTGAAAACCGAATAGCAAATTCACAGGCGATTAATGCACAATTAGCTATATATAATGGTGGTGTTTTTGGACAAGGAGTTGGAGATGGTAAATTAAAAGAATATTTACCAGAGGCTTATGCTGATTTTTATTTTTCTAGCTATGTAGAAGAGTTTGGTTTGTTTGCAGCTTTTTTCTTAGTCATGCTTTACTTAATCCTTTTGTATCGAATTATTCAAATAGGATTGAAATCTGAGAAATTATTTGAAACTTACCTCTGTGTTGGAATAGGGATTTTAATATTGATTCAAGCATCTGTTAACATGCTTGTTTGTACAGGTGTTTTTCCTGTAACAGGTCAGAACATGCCTTTATTGGCAATGGGAGGTTCTGCATTAATTATGACATGTGTTGCAATTGGAATTGTACAAAGTATTGCTAGAAGGCAAATGTCAGAAGAGGAAACAATAAGTTCAAAACCAGATAACGAATACCGAACAAATGAAAATTAATAAAGTTATAATCTCTGGTGGCGGTTCTGGAGGTCATATTTTTCCAGCCGTTGCAATTGCAGACGAAATAAAAAGGAGAAACCCTGAAGTTGATGTTCTCTTTGTTGGAGCAAATGGAAAAATGGAAATGGAAAGAGTACCGAATGCAGGGTACAAAATCATTGGACTAGATATCGTAGGTTTTCAAAGAAGGTTAACCCTTTCCAATTTTTTATTGCCATTAAAAATTATTGCAAGTTTATTTAATGCATACAAAATAATTAAGAATTTTAAACCTCAAGTTGTTATTGGAGTTGGAGGTTATGCGTCTGGACCAACATTACAAGCAGCTACTTTTTTAAAAGTTCCAACTTTAGTGCAAGAGCAAAATTCTTTCCCAGGAAAAACAAATAAAATTTTATCAAATAAAGTAACTAAACTATGTACAGCATACGAAGGTTTAGAAAAATTCTTTCCAAAAGATAAAATAGTTTTAACAGGAAACCCTGTCAGAAAATCAATGGTAGAAGTAGAAGGTAAAAGAGAGGATGCTTTTCAATTCTACGGATTAGACAGTGCTAAAAAAACAATCTTAGTTATTGGCGGGAGTCTTGGTGCAAGAACATTAAATGAGAGTGTATTAAACTACGTAAAAGATTTTCAAAAAGAAGAAGTTCAAATTCTTTGGCAAGGTGGTAAATTTTATTTTGAAAGTTTATCCAATCAATTGAAGAATAAGGATTTACCAAATGTGAAAATGGTTCAGTTTATAGATAGAATGGATTTCGCTTACGCTTTAGCGGATGTTATTATTTCTAGAGCAGGTGCTATTTCTGTTTCTGAACTTTGTTTGGTGAAAAAACCTGTAATATTAGTGCCATCTCCAAATGTAGCAGAAGATCATCAAACTAAAAATGCGATGGCTTTGGTGAATAGTAATGCAGCAATTTTAGTAAAAGATAATATTGCAAAACAAGAACTAATACCTACAGCGTTTGATTTATTGAAAAACGATACGTTAAAAGAGGAATTATGTCAAGAGATTGCAAAATTAGCAAAACCAAATGCTACAGCCGATATCGTTAATGAAATTCAAAAAATTATCTAGTGGATACAAAGAGTGTGGATATAGAAAATTTTAATTCAGCTTATTTTATTGGAATAGGAGGGATTGGTATGTCTGCACTTGCACGATATTTTTTCTCTTTAGGATGGAATGTCGCTGGTTTCGATAAAACGGAAACTCCCCTCACGAGAGAGTTGCAAAAAGAAGGAATTCAAATTCATTTTGAAGACGATGTTAAGTTAATAGCTCCATATTTTTTAGATAAAACAACTGCTTTAATAGTTTATACACCTGCTATACCCTCTAAAAATAAAGAGTTACAGTTTTTTAAGGAGTCTAATTTTACACTTTTAAAACGTTCTGAGGTTTTAGGCGTTTTAACGCATTCTTCCAAAGGATTATGTGTTGCAGGTACGCATGGAAAAACAACTACAAGTACTTTATTAGCACATGTATTAAATGAGTCTAGTCTTAAATGCAATGCCTTTTTAGGAGGGATTGCTAGTAATTTTAACTCCAATATAGTTACTTCGAATACTTCTCCATATACAGTTATTGAGGCAGATGAATTTGATAGGTCTTTTTTACACTTGTCTCCATTTGCTTCTATCATCACTTCTACAGATTCTGATCATTTAGATATTTATGGAGACGCTAATGTTATGTTAGAGGGTTTTCAAAAGTATTCAGGTTTGATTAAAGAAGAGGGCTTTTTAATTTTAAAAAAAGGATTAGAGATAAAATCAAAAGCTAAAATCATTACGTATTCAATAGAAGACAACGAAGCTGATTTTTATGCTTTTAATATCAGGTTTGAAGATGAAAAATTCCTTTTTGACGCAAAGTTCAAAGGAAGAACATGGCAAGCAATTCAGTTTGGTTTACCAGGGATTCATAATGCTGAAAACGCTTTATCTTGCATAGCCTTTTGTTTAGAATTAGGATTATCAGAGGAAGAAATTAGGAATGCTTTCATTACTTTTAAAGGTGTAAAAAGAAGGTTTGAATACCTTTATGAATCTAAAGAGACGATTTATATCGATGATTATGCCCACCATCCTACTGAAATCAAATCATTAATTGATTCGGTTAAATTATTGTACCCTAACAGAAAAATAACTGCAGTTTTTCAGCCCCACCTTTTCACAAGAACAAGGGACTTTATGGAAGATTTTGCTTTACAGCTTTCAAGAGTTGATCGTTTAATCTTATTGCCTATTTATCCAGCAAGAGAAGAGCCAATTAAAGGGATAGATAGTAAATTTTTACTTTCTAAAACAACTTGCTCAGAAAGAGAAGTAATTGATTTAGAGTCGGTTGTTTCGGAGTTAACAAATTTAGGCAACGATAGTTTACTACTGACAATTGGAGCAGGGAATATTGACAAATTACGAACCCCTATTCAAGAAATGTTGGATAATACGGATAAAAATATAGTGGAATAATAGATGAAAAGTTGGATTAAAATATTGCTTTGGTTGTTATTCATTCTGTCGGTAGTTCTTCTGATGTTTAAAGTTCGATACACGCAAAACGAAGTTCAAATAGCTTCGCCTGATATTTTTATTCAGGTAAATGGAGAGAACGCTTTTTTAACAGAAGATGAGCTCATAACAAGGTTGAAAAGGAAAGGTTTGTTGTATTCCGAACAGCAGTATAAAGATTTAAATATTAGCGAGATAGAGGGGTTTTTAACTGGTATGAACGAAGTTAAAGAAGCCGAAATATTTACCAATATTGGAGATAAGTGGAAAATTGAAGTAAAACTTAGAAAACCAATTGCTAGAATTATAAACAATTTAGGAGAGAGTTATTATTTAGATGAAGATGGAGCTAAAATGCCTTTGTCTATTTTGTATACTGCTAGAATAGTGGTTGTTACAGGAGATGTCCCGGACAGATTAGACAAAGAATCTGTTGCCGATATTATTAACAATGATACCTTGAAAAGTATTAGAAAGCTCGACGATATTTATAGGATTTCTCATTATGTTTGTAACGATCAGTTGTTGCAATCTTTGATTGGGCAAATTCACCGTAAACACAATGGTGACTTTGTTTTAATCCCTCAAGTAGGTGGTCAAAAAATAGTTTTCGGGACGGCTTTTTCAGATTTAGAAGTGGAAGAGAAGTTTAGAAAATTAAAAGTGTTTTATAAAGAAGCGATACCGTACGAAGGCTGGAACACCTATGAGGAGATCAGTTTGAAATACAACAAACAAATTGTTTGCAAGAAAAAAAAGAAATATGACTAAGGTAATTGTTGGACTTGATATAGGAACTACGAAAATTGCTTGTTTCGTTGGTACAGAAAATGAGCATGGGAAAATAGAAATTTTGTCTATGGGGACAAGTGAGTCTCTTGGGGTGCGAAGAGGGATGGTTTCCAATATTGACCAAACAGTTGAGTCAATAAAAGCTGCTGTAAGAGAAGCTCAAGAAAGAGTGGAAGGTGAGTTGATCATCAGAAAAGTAAATGTTGGTATAGCTGGTCAGCACATTAAGAGTATCCAACACAGAGGGATTTTGATGAGAGGGGAGACAGAAGATTTAATCTCTCAAAAAGATATTGATACGTTAATTGAAAACATGCACCAATTAGCGATGACTCCTGGAGAAAAAATCATTAATGTGATTCCACAAGAGTACATTGTGGATTCTGAATTGGGAATCACAAAACCAATAGGAATGCCTGGAAATAAGTTAGAAGCTAATTTCCACATCATTGTTGGTAATATTACTGCAACTAAAAACATTAGTAAATGTGTTATTAATGCAGGATTAGAAGTAGATAAAATTATTTTAGAACCAATTGCTTCTGCTGATGCTGTTTTATCGGAAGAAGAAAAAGAAGCAGGGGTTGTTCTAGTAGATATAGGTGGAGGAACTACAGATGTAGCAATATTCCATGATGGTATAATTCGTCATACACATGTAATTCCTTTTGGAGGAAACATCATTACGGAAGATATCAAAGAAGGATGTACGATCATGAAGCGTCAAGCTGAATTGTTGAAAGTGAAATTTGGTTCAGCTTTAGCTAGCGAAAGTCACACAAATGAAATCGTATGTATTCCAGGTCTAAGAGGTCACGATCCAAAGGAGATTTCTATTAGAAATTTAGCTAGTATCATTCAAGCTAGAATGGAAGAGATTGTAGAGTTAGTTCATTACGAGATTAAAAATTCAGGATACGAGAGAAAACTAATAGGAGGTATTGTTATTACTGGAGGTGGTTCTGAGTTAAAACATATTACACAATTGTTTGAATATGTTACAGGAATGAATTCTAGAATTGGTTACCCTACTGAGCATTTAGCAAGTAATAGCCACTATGATAATTTAACAAGTCCTATTTTTTCAACTGGTATTGGTTTAGTTTTAAAAGGATTTGATAAATCAGGTGTGATTGATGCACCAGCGGTTGAAACGGTATCAGAAAAACCAGATAATCATTCAAACCCAAAGAAAAGAGGAAGTTTCTTTGATGAGATAATGAAAATAGGACAAAAACTTTTCCCTGAAGATGAGGAAGAGCAAAAAGAGAAATTATAATATTTAAATACAGTACAACATGTCGGAACTAGAAAACTTAGGATTACAATTTGATTTACCAAAAGATTCTTCTTCAATTATTAAAGTAATTGGAGTAGGAGGCGGAGGAAGTAATGCCGTTAATTACATGTATAATCAAGGTATTGTTGGAGTAGATTTTATTGTTTGTAATACAGACAGACAAGCTTTAAATATTTCACCAGTTCCATTGAAAATTCAGTTAGGAGCATCTTTAACAGATGGTTGTGGAGCTGGAGCAATTCCTGAAATTGGTAAAAACTCTGCAATTGAAAACATTGAGGATATTCGTGAGTTTTTAGGAAATGGAACTAAAATGGTTTTCGTAACTGCTGGAATGGGTGGTGGTACAGGTACTGGTGCTGCTCCTGTGATTGCACAAGTTGCGAAAGAATTAGGTGTTCTTACTGTTGGTATTGTAACTATTCCATTTGGTTTTGAAGGTCGTAAAAGACGTCAACAAGCAGAAGATGGTTTAGAAGAAATGCGTAAAAATGTAGATACATTATTAGTTATTAATAATGAGCGTTTACGTGAGATGAGTGGAAACTTAACGATAGGTAATGCATTCTCTCAAGCGGATAATGTATTAGCAATGGCTGCTAAAGGTATTGCAGAAGTTATTTCTGTTACTGGTAATATTAACGTCGATTTTAACGATGTAAATACAGTAATGAAAGATAGTGGTGTTGCCATTATGGGTAGTGCAGAATCTGAAGGAGAGAATAGAGCTATTGAAGCAATTCAAAGTGCATTGTCTTCTCCTTTATTAAATGATAATGATATTAGCGGTGCTAAGTATGTTCTATTAAACATTACTTACGGTGCTAAAGAAGTATTAATGGACGAGATTACTGCAATTACGGATTATATTCAAGATGAGTCTGGTGCTACTGCAGATGTTATTTGGGGACATGGTTACGATGAATCTTTAGGAGATAAGTTGAGCGTTACTATTATTGCAACAAACTTTAATACTGCTCCATTAACAGGTTTGGATAAAGCTCCAGAAAGATTAGTTCGTAATTTAGAAGAAGATTCAAAGAAAGAGATTGTAACTCCTATGTCTTCTCCAACTCAAACAAATGTTTTTATTCCTGCGAATGAAACTAGAACGGAAAATGAGCCTTTCATCAAATCAGAAGAAAAACAAGAAGAAACTTTTGCAACGAATTTAAAAGAAGTTAGGCCTTCAGAAGAAGCTCCTAAAAAATGGGAAGAAGAATCTTGGGAAGCACCTAAACAAGAAAAATTAGATTTTGAAGATTCCTCGTCTGTTCAGGAATGGGAAATTAAATCTTCTACTACTTCAGATGAATATAAAGAAGAAGAAGTAGAGAAGGTTATTAAATATGATTTAGAAGATTCTATCGAAAATAAGCGTGAAGAAGAAGTTACTAGACGTAATGTTTTATCTAACGAAGAGCAACAAAAAAGAGCGCAAGAACGTTTAAATAGAATCAAAGAATATACTGAAAAACTAAAGAAAGCTGACGGAATCACTGATTTCGAAAAAGAGCCTGCTTATGTTCGTCAAAATATTCAACTTGATAAAACAAACTATAGTAAAGAAGAAAATGTGAGCCGTTTTGGTTTATCGAAAGATGAAAATGGAACAACTTTAAGAGGAAATAATTCTTTTTTACACGATAACGTAGATTAATATGAGTTTTACAGATACTATAAATGCAGACATAAAAGCTGCAATGATTGCTAAGGAGAAAGAAAAATTAGCTGCATTAAGAGATATTAAGTCTAAGTTACTTTTGGAAGCAACTTCTGGAACTGGTGAAGTGTCAGAAGAGGTTGCAATGAAAATTGTAATGAAGTTACATAAGCAACGTACAGAAACTTACGATTTATATGTAAAAGAAGGTCGTGAAGATTTAGCTGCAGATGAACTTTTTCAAGCAAAAGTGATTGAGAAGTACTTACCAAAAATGATGTCTGAGGAAGAAATCAAAGTAGAAGTAGATGCTGCAATAGCTCAAACTGGTGCTTCTGGTCCTCAAGAAATGGGTAAAGTTATGGGAGTTTTAACTTCGAAATTAGCTGGGAAAGCGGATGGAAAAGTTATCTCGACACTTGTAAAAGCTGCTTTAGCAAAATAAAAGAGTATATTTTTAATTTAG
>Ga0228634_1001152_pt1 | contig 16062 bp, 10 predicted proteins | sample 42DmetaG_FD_190063 | JGI IMG/M metagenome (GOLD analysis project Ga0228634, IMG submission 190063) | Seawater microbial communities from Monterey Bay, California, United States - 42D | ecosystem: Environmental > Aquatic > Marine > Coastal | place: USA: California | collected 2016-09-27 | reverse complement strand
ATAAGTTGAGGTTTGTGCTCCTGAAGCAGAACCTAAACTTGTTCCTCCTGAATTATTTGATGTTGTATTTGAATACCATTGGTAAGTTACATTGTTTCCTGGGACAGTTACACTGATTGCTGATAATGGATCTCCTAAACAAACTGACTCTGTTGGTGTACTTTGAGAAGTGATAAAAGTTGATGTAGTTGGGTTAACAACTAAAGCACCTGATACAGCACTTGTTACAGGTGCACCACATGTTCCTGAAACTATACAGAAGTAATACAACGTTCCTGCAACACTTGCATCTGGTGTATAAATAGAGGTTTGAGCTCCTGAAGCAGCCCCTAAATTTGTTCCTCCAACTGTTGTCGCAGATGTATTACTATACCATTGATAAGTTAAACCTGCACCTGAAGCCGTTACACTGATGGCAGATAAAGGATTCCCTAAACAAACAGTTTCTGTTGGTGTACTTTGACTAGAAATTTGAACAATATCATTCACAACAATTGTTCCAGTTGCAGTTTCAGTTGTACATCCCCCACCTGTTAAAGGAATACTATAATTAAAAGTTCCTGATTCTGTTGGAGTACCACTTATTGTAATAGTGTTACCTCCATCATGTATTGCAGAGACACCAGCAGGTAATCCATTAACACCAGTATCATCACCATTATTTGCTATTCCCGTTGCAGCTAGAGTTGTATGCGTAATATCTGCAATCGCTGAACCAACACAAACTGTTTCAGTAGAACTTGCCGCTCCAACAGAACAACTGGGCGCAACTACTTCAATATAAGCTACATCGTCAGCGTCATTTGATCCATCATTTGCTGTTACGGTAACCTGTGCAATATCTCCTACAGTAGCACTACAATCAGCTTCTACTTGCACCGTAATATCTTGTGTTTCTGTAGGGTCTAATGAAAAAGTTCCAACCGGGCTAATAATAGTTGCATCCCAATCACCTACACCTAATAAGTCTATTACCGATGAAACAGGAATATTAGATACTGTGGCGCCAGAAGTATTTTCCACAACAAAAGTTACATTCTTAATCTCACATGGACTTATTGTTTCATTCTTTGGAGCAGTGACCTCTAAATCAGACACCTTTTTATTATCAAAAGTTTCCTCCATGTTAATTGTCCAAGTTTCTCCTGGATCAAGACTAGACTCTCTCCACTCTAGTGCTAATCCCATGTCAATGAGAGACGTCTCTACCTGACCGAAAAAGCCTAAGGTAGGTGAAGTCAAATCACTTACCTCTTGCTGCAGTATAAATCTCTGACCCGACGGTAGGGAACCGTCATATGCATAATCAGCATAATGGCTGTATGGTTCAGAAGCCCCAGTTGATTGCATATATAAATCAACCAAATTACCACTAACAGTATTCGTCATTCCAATTTTAAATTCTGGATCATCATTCCAATATCCAGAACCTTTATCATCACCAGCAACATAACTATCTCCTCCTGCAAAAAAACGTAAACCGGACATAGAACGAGTAGGATGTAAATTCGTTATCTCATAGGTATATCTAATTGTCGCACTATTAGCAGGGTAGTAAATGGTTTGCTTAACTTCTACTACGCCTGTTTCGGTAGCCGTTAAAATGTGATTATTAGCGTCAACTCTATTTAGGGTAACATTATCCCATGAATTGGCTCCAACATCAAAATAACCATCGGCATAATTTAAATTAAAATTTCCATCGTGAGAGAAAATATAGAGTTTAAAAGACTTATCATTTCCACTGTACCATTGATTTACCCAAGTACCGTTATTATATCTTTCAACACTCATATTTGTATTAGAATAAACTCCTATTCTTAAAGTACCATCATTTGCTAGGCCACCAATGATGTCTTGGGAAAAGGCAAAGGAGGACACAAATAAAAGCAGAAAACTATAAACTAAATAACGCATAACTATATTATCTTTTTAAGACATCCTGAAACTGAAATAAAATTTTCATAAAATTGAGATAACACAAGTTTCAGTTCTTCTTTTGGAACTGTATTACTGATTGTTTGTAATTTATTTTCATAATCAGAATCCGACAACAAGGTCTTATTATTCCTTACCATCCACTCCATTATTTTCTTTATTTCCTCAGGATTATCAATAGCTTTCTGACTTGTTGTTAACTCCTTTAAGGCTTTTCCTTCGTATTTCACCTTCGAAGGTTCAACCTGACCAAAAGTCAAAATTGAGGTCAATAAAAAGAGACTTAATATCATTGTTCTCATAGTTTTATCTTAATAAAGTAATTTTTCCAATTTTCTCATACTCCTCTCCTGTAGAGAAGGTTGCCATTAATTTATAAACGTATACATCTTGCTGACACATATTTCCTGATAAATCTCTACCATCCCATGATGGGGTTTGCGGATTACAGGGAATTGCAGTTATTTTTTTTCCATTAATTTTACTTTATGTTTAACATACAAAATTAATTAATCCGTTTCAATTTCTTATCAACAAAACAATGTTTATGAATAAACTGTATGTTTAATTTATTATTCAACATAAACTATCGATTTAATATACGCATCAAAAACAAATAAGTTGCCTAACGTTAAAATTCTAACACCAAAAACTCTGTTCTTCGGTTTTTTTTGAGCTCTTCTTCTGAACATCCTGCCTTGTCACAATCACAGTTTACTACTGGCATTGTTTCTCCAAACCCTTTACTAAATAATCGCTCAGGATTAACAATTTTACCTTTTAAATAATCTAAAGTAGCTTTAGCTCTCTCATTTGATAAGTTCATGTTATAATCAAACCCTCCTTGACAGTCGGTATAAGACCTCACCTCAATTTTAACATCCGGGTTTTCATTCAAAACTTCAACAACCCTTTGAAGCGACTCCTTACTCTCTTGTTTCAAACTAAATTTATCTAAATCATAATAAATCACAACTGGAGGATCAAACAAAATAGCCAAATCTTCTCCCTGCTCTATTTTTGGTGTTGAAACAATAGCCTTTAAAACCACTTTCTGATCTACCGCATCGGTCACTTCTACAACATACTCTCCATCCGGAACATTCTCCAAACTTTTTGTTACAGCACCATTTGACCATACATAAGTATAAGGCTCAACACCTCCACTCACCGAAATATCCACACTCCCATCCTTCCCTTTAAAAACAGTAACTCCTTTTATATCAGTAACATCAACTTTTAATTTTGGAGGCTTAATTTTTTGAACATAAAAAATATCTTCATTCCCTTTCATTTCTCTATCAGTAGACCAAAAGATACGATTACCAATTGAATGTAAATAAGCATCAAATCCAGGAGAGTTTATTGTAGCCCCTAAATTTTTAGGTTTAGACCAACTCTGCCATGTATTATCTAACCTTACAGAAAAAAAGATATCGGCATCACCAAAACCTCCCCTACCGTTACTTGAAAAATATAAGGTATCAGAATCATAAGTTAAGAATGGACTTATTTCATATCCTTCAGTATTTACATCTACCCCTAAATGAATCGGAGCAGACCAAACATTTCCTTCTAGTTTAAAACAGGCATATAAATCCTCTTGACCTAAACTCAAAGGTCCTGAGTAAGAAATAATTAAAACATTCTCTTCCTTATTAATTGTAAAACCACAAAAATCACCTTCCACTTTCAATCCTTCTATTAAAAAATGTTCTGGTTTTGACCAACCATTTCCCTTTTTTTCTGAGATAGCAATTCCATCAACGAAGTTTTTATCTTCTGAATAAGAATCTAGTAAATAAACCTTAGTTCCATCAATATTAAAACCTAAAACAGAATTATTTAATCCATTATTTAATTCTTTGACAGGTCTTGATTCATTCCAGACACCAACTTTAGCTTGAGTAGACATCCAAATATCTTGATCTAAGAAACCTTTAAATTGCTCCTTTTCATTATTCCTAGTAAAATAAATTGTCGTACTATCTACATAAAAAACTGGTGATAATTCATTTGCATTAGAATTTACAGAAGATTTAATTTTTAACGGTACAGTTGTAATCCAGCCTTGAGCTGAAGCAGAAAAAAACAACGACACAAAAAATTGAATCAATAAAATTTTATTCATCAGAATTGTAATTATAGTTTATCGATAATTGTTAAACAACAATCAATCAGTAGTATATATTAACATAATAAAAACTATAAGATCGAGGAAATTATAATTTTTTATCGTACAAAAATAGTGATAATGAAAGACAATTCAATTATTTAATACTTCGAACAACAAAAAGCACAATATAACCTAAAAGAAATATAGGTCAAAAAGTCCTTTATCACCGTAAATAAAGACTACTTTTTTTTGACACAAATTAAAAAACATCAAAGCAATCATTTTTAAAAAAAATTAAATCGTACAAATAAAATTTTGAAGGTCTTGTCATGAACTAATTTTAACCTTCAAAACCAACAAAACCTTTGAAACAAAAACAGATACACCTATATGAAGAAGAAAAACTAATTAAAACACTTTTCATAAATAATCACAAAAACATTTGCACCAATACCACAAAAAAGGTATTTTTGTCTCAAATTAGTTTTTATTTATAATTAATCTAAATAAAATTAAAGAAAAATGATAACTGTAACAGACAATGCTAAAGAACAAGCAATCAAATTAATGCTTGAAGATGGAAAGCCAAATTTATTCATCCGAGTAGGTGTTGAAGGAGGAGGATGTTCAGGACTAACCTACCAATTAAAGTTTGACAACGAAGATAAAGAAGGAGATAAAGTTTTTGAAGACAATGGAGTAAAAATAGTTGTTGATAAAAAAAGTTATTTATACTTAATAGGTACATCTTTAGATTATAGTGGAGGACTAAATGGCAAGGGATTTGTTTTTAATAATCCGAACGCTGGTAGAACCTGTGGTTGTGGTGAATCCTTCTCTATATAAAAAGACAATTCAATTTTAAAAACATAAAAATGGGATATACAGAAAATGAATTAGCTAAAGACCTTGAAAATCAAGAGTACAAATATGGATTCACAACTGATATTGAATCTGAAAATGCTCCTAAAGGTTTAACGGAAGATACTATTAGGTTAATATCTTCAAAAAAAGAAGAACCTGAATGGCTTCTTGAGTACCGTTTAAAAGCTTTTAGAATTTGGCAAGAAATGAAAGAGCCAGAATGGGCGCATGTTCAATATGAAAAACCAGATTTTCAAGACATCATTTATTACTCAGCAGTAAAAAAGAAGCAATATGAATCCTGGGACGATGTTGATCCTGAGATGAAAGCAACAATGGAAAAGTTAGGAATTTCTCTTGACGAACAAAAAGCCCTTACAGGGACTAGTAATGTTGCCGTTGATTTTGTTATGGACTCTGTTTCTGTAGCAACATCTTTCAAAAAGAAACTTTCTGAATTAGGAATTATTTTCTGTTCTTTTTCTGAAGCAGTTCAAGATCACCCTGAATTAATACAAAAATACATGGGAACAGTAGTTCCTACAACGGATAACTTTTATGCAGCCTTAAATTCTGCGGTTTTTACTGATGGTTCATTTTGTTACATTCCTAAAGGCGTAAAATGCCCTATGGAACTATCTACTTATTTTAGAATTAACGAACAAGGCACCGGACAGTTTGAAAGAACATTAGTTGTAGCGGACAAAGGTTCATACGTATCCTATTTAGAAGGATGTACTGCTCCAATGAGAGATGAGAATCAACTTCATGCAGCAGTTGTCGAATTAATAGCTTTAGATGACGCGGAAATAAAATACTCAACTGTTCAAAATTGGTATCCAGGTGATAAAGATGGTAAGGGAGGAATTTACAATTTCGTTACTAAAAGAGGTATTTGCGAAAAAAACGCAAAAATATCTTGGACTCAAGTAGAAACTGGATCAGCTGTAACTTGGAAATACCCTTCATGCATCCTTAAAGGTGACCACTCAGTTGGTGAATTTTATTCAGTTGCAGTAACAAACAACCACCAACAAGCGGATACTGGAACAAAAATGATACATCTAGGAAAGAACACAAAAAGCACAATTATTTCCAAAGGTGTTTCGTCAGGAAAATCAAATAACTCTTACAGAGGTTTGGTACAAATTAGTAAAGGTGCAGAAAACGCAAGAAACTTTTCTCAATGTGATTCTTTACTTTTAACAGACACTTCTGGAGCTCATACATTCCCATATATTGAGTGTAAAAATAGTAGCGCTAAAATTGAACACGAAGCTACAACTTCTAAGATTGGAGAAGACCAAATTTTCTATTGCCAACAAAGAGGTATTGACACAGAAAAAGCAATTAGTTTAATTGTAAACGGATACTGCAAAGATGTTTTAAATCAATTACCTATGGAATTCGCGGTTGAAGCTCAAAAATTACTAGCGATTTCTTTAGAAAATAGTGTTGGGTAATTGATTATAGATTAACAGATTGGCAGATTAATAGATTTTAAAAATGGCGAGTATTAAAAATTTTGAAGAGTTGGAGGTTTGGAAACTAAGCATGGAAATGTGTACTGAAGTTTATAGACTTACCAATACTGAATTATTTTCAAAAGATTTTGGTCTGAAAGATCAAATTAGAAGATGTGCTGTTTCTGTTCCATCTAATATTTCTGAAGGCTATGAAAGAGATGCTAAAAAACAATTTCTTTATTTCTTAGCAATTTCGAAAGGTTCTTGTGGAGAATTAAGAACTCAATTAAGAATTGCATATAATTTGACATATATCAATGAAAATGATTTTAATATATTAAATGAAGTCGCTTTAAAAACTAGCAAACAATTATCAGGATTTATAAAATATTTAAACAATTTTAATTCAAATAAATAAAAAACCAAAAGATGAAAAACTACAATGAAAATATTTACTTTCCAATCCAATCTGGAATCTGTAATTTGTAATTTTCCAATCTAAAATTAAAATAATATGATTTCTATAAAAAACTTACATGCGTCAATTGACGGAAAAGAAATATTAAAAGGATTAAACCTAGAGGTAAAAGCTGGAGAGGTACATGCTATAATGGGACCAAACGGGGCTGGCAAAAGTACTCTTGCATCTATTCTAGCAGGTAGAGAAGAGTATGAAGTAACTGAAGGGTCAGTTGATTTTGATGGTAAAGACTTACTTGATTTAGACACTGAAGATAGAGCTAGAGAAGGTTTGTTTTTAGCTTTTCAATATCCTGTTGAAATACCAGGAGTTTCAAACATTAACTTTTTAAGAGCTGCTTTAAATGAAATCAGAGAATATAATGGAGAAGAACAAGTTTCAGCTAAAGATTTCATGACAATGGTTCGAGAAAAGTCAGCTTTAGTAGAACTAGATTCTAAACTAGCATCTAGATCTGTTAACGAAGGTTTTTCTGGAGGAGAAAAGAAACGAAACGAAATCTTCCAAATGGCGATGCTAAACCCTAAATTATCCATTTTAGATGAAACAGATTCTGGTTTAGACATAGATGCTCTTAGGATTGTTGCTAACGGTGTCAATAAACTAAAATCAAAAGACAATGCTTCCATTGTCATCACTCACTACCAAAGACTTTTAGATTACATCGTACCTGACTTTGTTCATGTGTTATACGACGGAAAGATTGTTAAAACGGGCCCAAAAGAATTAGCGTTAGAACTGGAAGAAAAAGGTTACGATTGGATTAAAGAAGAATTTTCTGTATAGACTCAAGACGTTAGATACTAGAAGTTAGATATAAGAAGTTAGACATAAGAGTATAGAGACAGGGCTTTAAAACCTGTGAATTAAACTCTTAAAGACTTTAAGACAAAAAATTATGAGTGAACTATTAAATTCAACCGAAATAAAATTAATAAACGCAAACGGGATTGAGGGAGTCCTAAACAACTCCTTGAAAGATAAAGCGTCTGAAGTTTTAGAAACAATTAAATTTCCAACTACTAGAACTGAAGCATGGAAATATACTCGTTTGGGAAAGATTTCTAAAAACGAATTCGAAATAAGAAGTTCGACTTTAAATTCAATAGAAAAATTTAAAATCGTTGAAAATGCACATACGTTGGTTTTTTTAAACGGATTCTTTTCTACTGAATTATCCACTAAAGAATTAGACAAAAATATTACTGTTAATTCCTTAAGCGATATAGACCAAAAATATATAGGTAAAAATGTAACGCTTGAAAATGAAATTTTCAATTCTTTAAACACTAAATTTTCTACTGGTGGAATTGCTATCATTATCAAAAAAAACGCTGTAATCGACTTACCTATTCAAATTCTACACATCACCGAAGGCAATAAAACAAGCTCTACAACAAGAAATGTAATTATTGCAGAAGACAACTCACAAGTAAACTTCATTGAGGCTTTCCATTCTTATAACGCTGAAAACTCTTTTGAAAATAGTATTAGTGAGGTATTTGTAGGGAAAAATGCACAACTACACATCGATAAAATTCAAGTTCAAAACGAAACATGCTACCATATTTCAACTGAACAAGTTGAACAAGATAAAGATTCAACTTTTACTATTAACACTGTTACTTTGAATGGAGGTTTAGTTAGGAATAATCTAAATATTGATGTTAAAGGTGAAAACTGTACAACAAATCTAAATGGTGTTTACCAACTAAAAGGAAATCAACATGTAGACAATCATACTGTCGTAGATCATTTAGTTCCTAATTGTGAATCAAATGAATTATACAAGGGGATTATTGACGAAAAAAGTACTGCAGTCTTTAACGGTAAAGTTTTTGTTAGAAGAAACGCACAAAAGATAAATGCATTTCAATCAAATGGGAATGTACTCTTGAGTGATGACGCAACAGTTAACTCAAAACCAGAATTGGAAATCTATGCTGACGATGTAAAATGTTCACATGGATCCACTACTGGTCAATTAGATGAAGAAGCTGTTTTCTACTTAAGAGCAAGAGGATTATCTGAAAAATCAGCTAGAAAATTAATCGTAAGCGCATTCATTAATGATGTAATTGAAAAAATCAATAATGAAGAAGTTGTTAACTATGTACAACAAAAGATTGAAGAAAGATTTAGTAATTCAAAATAAATCTAAAACCATCACAATGATTCATTAAGAAAAGTTAATTTTGTTTTGATGAATCCATTTGATGAACAGACTATAAAAGACCTTGAATTCTCTACTATTAGAGAATGGTTAACCAATTATGCCATAGGAGATACTGCCAAAAAAAGGTTAGTATCTCTTTTGCCTTCTAATCGTTTTGCTGATATAAAAATTGAACTAAAAAAAGTAAACGAACTTCTTAAGATTAGAACAGAAGGAGAAAAGTTTCCAGTATTAGACTTTGAAGAAATCTTAAAAGAGATCAAACTTTTACCAATAAAAAACGCTGTTCTTTCTCAAGAAGGTTTTTATAAGATATACAGAGCCTCTAACCTTATCAATGACCTACTGTACTTTTTCGATAAACGCTCACAAGAATACCCCCTATTATATAAACTAATAAATGAAGCCTATTATTCTAGAGAAATAATTGACTCAATAGATAAAGTATTTGATAAAACAGGGAATATTAAAGACGAAGCTTCCCCCCTACTTCTTCAAATTAGAAATCAACTTAAGGTTGTAAAAAGACAAATCAATAAAAATTTCGAGAGAGAACTTCGAAAATTATCAAAAGAGAATGTTCTTGGCGAAACAAGAGAAGCTTTTGTAAATGAAAGAAGAGTTTTAACCGTCCAATCCACTCACAAAAGAAAAATTGCTGGAACAGTTGTAGGTTCTTCTAAAACAGGTAGTTTAACTTTTATTGAACCAATAGCAAATGTTGCTTTAAATAATGAATATGAGTTATTAGCAGATGATGAAAGAAAAGAAATCTATAGAATTCTTCAGGATTTAACTTCAGATATTTCTCATTTACTTCCTCTTATTAGTGCATATCAAAAAATATTGACTGAGATTGACTTCATAAATGCTAAAACAAAATTAGCAATTGAACTGAATTGTTGTCTACCTGCTTTGAATGACGAAATGAAGATTGAATTAATCAATGTTATTCATCCGATTCTTTGGAAAAACAATAAGCAAATAGGAAAACCAACTTTAAGCCAACAAATTTCATTAGATGTCTTTTCAAGAATGCTTGTCATCTCAGGACCAAATGCTGGAGGAAAAAGTATTACTCTTAAAACTATTGGGCTATTACAATTAATGATACAATCAGGTCTGTTAGTACCTGTTGACCCAAATAGTAAAATGTGTTTCTTTCAACAAGTTTTAACCGATATTGGAGACAACCAATCGATAGAAAATGAGTTAAGTACTTATTCTTACCGTCTAAAAAGAATGAACCACTTTCTAGAGGTTTCTAACAGAAGAACACTTTTACTTTTAGATGAATTTGGAACTGGATCTGATCCTGAATTAGGTGGTGCTTTAGCAGAGGTGTTTTTTGAAGAATTATATAGTAAAAAAAGTTTCGCCGTTATTACAACACATTATACTAATATAAAACTAAAAGCAGACCAATTAAAAAATGCCATCAATGGTTGCATGTTGTTCAATACTGATACGCTCGAACCTTTATATAAATTTTCAACAGGTCAACCCGGCAGCTCCTTTACCTTTGAAGTTGCTCAAATAAATGGGATAGATATCAACCTAATTGAAAAAGCAAAAACTAAACTTGATGCCAATAAAGTAAAAATGGACAGACTCCTCTCTGAACTTCAAAAAGAGAAAACATATCTAGAAAAGTTAAACAATGAACATATCTCTGCTCAAAAAACTGCTTTAAAAGCTAAGTTAGACTATGAAGTCAAAAAAGAAAGATACGACTTACGCCTTAAGAATCAACAGGAAAATTTAGAAAAAAACAACAAGCTTATCACTCTAGGTAAAAAACTAGAACAAACAATAAAAAAATACCAGGTAAGAAGTCGAAAAAAAGACATTAATAAACCTGTGATAGATGAAATAATAAAATACGTCGCTTTAGAGAAAAACAAAAGTGAAAGCATTAAACTCGCTGAGAAAGTAAAAAAAGAAGCTTTAAATCCAAAACCTAAAAGTAAAAAACAGAAAGCAGTTATTCAAAAAGACGAGTATGATAGATCCAAAATAAAAATCGGGTCAACAGTAAAACTTATTTCAACAAAACAGGCCGGAACTGTAGAGGAAATAAATGGAGAGTTAATGACTGTTACTTTTGGATTTATACGAATGAAGGTTGAAAGAGAAAAATTGATGTTTGTAAAATAAAATCACGTTCCATTTTTGCTTTTAAACTCTGAAGGTGTCATACCAACATGTTTTTTAAAAACTGCATTAAAAGAAGACTTGGAATTGAAACCCGACATATTAGCTATTGCTTCAATAGTATATTTATCTGAATCATCTGAAAGCAGCATCTTTTTCGCAGTTTCAATGCGGTAGTTATTGATGAATGTATTAAAGTTAACTTTATGATTTTTATTCAAATAATTGGATAAATATTTCTCATTAGTCCCAATACTTTTAGCACATTCTTTCAATGATAGTTTTGGATTCAAAAAAAGTTTCTTTTGTTCGATTGTTGGTAAAAGGTTTTCCTCAATTTGTGTGAAATAAGAATAATCCTCATCAACTATTTCTTGGCTGTAAATGATATTTTTATGTGTTTCTTTTTGATAGATTCTAAATACTGTGATTAATGAACTCCCAAAAAAGTAAACTACTGAAAAGTAAAATAGATTAGCCACATAAAAATCGCTAATCAATAGATTCATCAAAAAAGAACTCAAAAGAATAGCGAAAGCAACTAAATTATTTGTTAAAACTTTTTTAGAAAAACGAAAACTTTTCTCTTTAATTAATACAACAATTGTCATATAAAGGAAATAAATGGTTATTGATGGAAAAACAAACAAAATGACAATAAAATTTAAATATGTCATAATGGTTTCCACTATTTTGGATAAATCAGTTTGAACTTCACTTTGATTTGACAAATAAATATATGAAAGTAAATTAACGATTAAAACGACATAACCTAGTGCAAAAAGTTTTTGATTGTTATTGGTTGGAGTTGATTTAGTATGACTTGACTGGAAAAATTCCATAAATGAAATTGGGGTAAAGATGGCTAAGGGATAAAACATCAAGGCTGCGAAATTTTTAAAACCATCACCTAAAAAAAAAGAGTGTTTTGACACCACAATTAAAGCTGATAAAATCATTAACGAAGACACAATCATAAAGAACGAAAATTCTTTTAAAATACTCACATTAAAGTTCTTAATAAAAAGAATTGAACCAATGAATAAAATCGAAAAGGACAATATTGTAATTAAAATATCAACTGACATAATTTTATTTTGAAAAAAGTTTTTTTCTCACTATTTTTACGATAACTGTAAAATTTAAACTGTTATCATGAAAATCACTACTTTAATTTTAGTTTTAATTTCTTTTAATTTTTGTTTTTCTCAAGAAAGAACAAACAATATTAACGAAAAAAATCCAACTGAAAAAATTCAATTGATTAAGAAAGATATTGATGAATTAAAACATCAAAGAGAGTCAATTTTAGCAGATAAAAAAATCTTAACAGAAGAAGAGAAAAGGCAAATCGAAAAAATTGATGAAAAGATAAAATTTAGAGAAGAAAAGATCAAGAATAGTATTAACGAAATAAAATCTAATGAAAATTAACATAAATATAATTGCGATATTGATCATGTTTCAATGCTGTTTAGTATACAGTTTGTTCAGTCAATGTACTCCTTCAACTAGCTATTCAGGACAAGGTATAACAAGAGTTCAATTTAATACCATTGACAAATCTTCAACTGCTAACAACTATGTTAGTGATTTCACGTCAACAAGTACATCGGTTGATGTAGGAAGTGCTTACAACATGACTATTACTGCAGATGGTTATGGTAGTTATTCTAATACATATGTAAGGGTTTGGATTGATTGGAACAATGACGGTTCATTCAACACAACTACCGGATCTTCAAGCAACTCTGGTGAACAATATACTTTAGGTACTGCTTCAGGATCTCCAACAACAACTAGTAATTCTCCATTATCAATTACAGTTCCATCTTCTGCAGCATCTGGATCTGTAAGAATGCGAGTTAGTGCTGCATATGGAAGTTACACAACAGCGTGTGCCACCAGTGCAGATGCGGAATTTGAAGATTATACCATTAACATAAATGCAGGTCCATCTCTGTCATACTCATCAGCAACATTCTGTTCAGGAGATTCAGATCCTTCTCCTACTCTGTCAAATAATGTGGGTTCAGGAACTTATTCCTCTTCTGCTGGTTTGTCAATCAATAGCTCAACAGGGGTTATTGATATATCAGCATCTACACAAGGAGCTTACACAGTAACTTACACAGATACAGATGCTCAAACTGCTACTTTTGACATTACCATCAATTCTAATACCATCTATGTTAATGATAATTCAACATCTGGTGATATATATGCAAGTGCAGCTTTTGATGGATCAGGTGATGGTTCTGTAAGTGACCCTTACAACACTTTAACGGATGCAATTGCAGCTGCAACTTGTCCTTCTACTACAACAATTTATGTGGACGCTGGTACTTATACTGAAGAAAACATTTCAATCTCTGACGGAACCGATGACATCCTTATCCAAGGTGCTGGAAACTCGCTAACAATATTCGATGGAGATAATACTGATGATTGGATAACCTTTGCATCTGGAGGGAATACTGACAATATCACGATTACTGACCTTACAGTTAAACAATATGGTGGTACTGCAAGTCAAGATGGTGGAGCTATGAGAATTTTAGGAGGTACAAACATAGTTTTTGAAGATGTCATTTTTACTGAAAATGAAACCGATGGTGCAACCAACTGGGGTGCAGTAGCTTTTATTGACTTCAGTGCTGATGCTAAATTTGATCGCTGTACTTTTCATAACAATACTACCTCAGGAAGAGGAAGTGTATTTTATGATGCTTCAAATGGTACTTTAGAAATGTATAATTGTTTAGTATATGAAAATGATGCTGGAAGTTATGGTGATATAATTATTGCTGATGCCAGTTCATCTGGAGGAACCCATACGATAACTAATTGTACTTTTACAGACAACTTAGCTCAATCAACTGGGATGGGAGCATCTGGTGAAGTTTTTAGTATATGGGAAGGATCTACTACATTCAATAACTGTATATTTTATAATAATGCCTCAACTTACGATGTTGCTGAAAATTATGAAACAGTAACCTTGAACTATTGTATGTTTGATGCTGAATTAAATCGATCTTCAGTAAAAAACAACACAGTCAGTGGTACTCCAACATTTTCAAATGCATCTAGTGACGATTATTCTTTAACAAGTTCATCAAGTGGAGTTGATGAAGGTTCAGCAACATATGCACCAGCTTTAGATATCCTTGAAGTTTCTCGCCCTCAAGGTTTGGCTGATGATATTGGTTGTTTTGAGTATGTATCAAATACTTGGACAGGAGCTGTTTCAACAGCATGGACAAATACAGGGAATTGGAGCTTAGGAGCAGTTCCTACTAGTTCTGAGGCCATTACTATTCCAAATGTTACAAATCAACCTGTGATAACATCTGCTGTTACTCTAGCAGGATTGACGATTGATCCAAGTTCCGAAATCACTATTTCTAGTAACTCTTTAACAATCAATGGTTCTATTGATAATAATGGAACTATTAACATTGATAATGCTACCTTGAATGCAGATGGTGCTTTTGATGCAACAGGTGGTACAATAGACTTTACAAATGTCAACGGTAAATTAATTCTGAGCTCAACCGTTACTTCATTAGGTACACTTGATGCTGCAATGGGTACTGTAGAATATGACGGAGCAACACAAACTGTTTTTGGAGACAATTATTATAACTTAGAAATTTATGTATCAGGGACAAAATCAGCTGGAGGTGCAATAAATGTAGTCGGAAATTTAACAACATCATCAACTGCTGGTTGTAAGTTAGACATGGGAGCTTATGCTTTAAACATAGCTGGTGATCTAACAGTTGGAGCAACAGATGCTTTGGATTTAAGTGATGTTTCATCTGTTTTAACTTTTGATGGTAGTAGCAATCAGACAATAAGCCACGCAGGAAACTCAGGTACTCAAGTAGGTTATGAGTTAATCAATCATGATTTTGAAAGTTCTGCCAACGGATGGACAGCAGGAGGATCAAAAGGTGGTATGAGTTTTAATAGGGTTTCGTCTCCATCCCCCTTCTCATCACAAGGAAATTCAACAAATGTTTGGACAATCAATCCTTTTAACGACTACGGAAGTAGTGATGGTGCTTATGTCACATCAAGTGCAATTGATATGACAAATATGACTTCAATGTCATTAAGCATAGATGTTAGATACAATACTGAAAGTGGATATGATGGAATGAATATGTATTACTCTACTAACGGAGGATCTAGCTGGACAATTCTCGGTTCTAGTGGTTCAGGTACAAACTGGTATAATAACACAGGTGTAGATGGTATAAATGATCGATACACTGAAATTGCATCTGACCCTCACGGGTGGTCAGGAGATAATTCATCTTGGAAAACTGCTACTCAATCTATACCCGGAGCTTTAGAAGGCGAGTCAGATGTTAGATTTAGGGTGTATTTTGGAAGTGATGGATCTGCTCAAGATGACGGAGTTGCTTTCGATAATGTTGTAATTACTGGTACATTTAGTGGTACTGGAAGTCAAGCAACAGATTTAACAATCAACAAATCATCAGGTAATGTTATATTATCTTCCGAGTTTGGATTAGATGGAACTTTGACGCTCACTTCTGGAGATATTGATGCTTCATCAAATAATTTGGTACTTACATCTAATGCAACTGTATCTGGTGCAGATGATGATAGTCACGTAATAGGAACAATTGTTAGGACATTAGCAAGTACCTCAAAAGCTGATTTCCCATTAGGAGATGGAACAGAATTAAGACAGGCCAATGTAACTCCTCCAGATGGAACATCAAGAGATTGGACCGTATCATATTCTTCATCTGCATACGGAGATTTAACCCTTACAGGTTCTTTAACTAATGTATCTTCAACTTACTATTGGGACATTACACCATCAAGT
>Ga0228634_1001144_pt1 | contig 16143 bp, 15 predicted proteins | sample 42DmetaG_FD_190063 | JGI IMG/M metagenome (GOLD analysis project Ga0228634, IMG submission 190063) | Seawater microbial communities from Monterey Bay, California, United States - 42D | ecosystem: Environmental > Aquatic > Marine > Coastal | place: USA: California | collected 2016-09-27 | reverse complement strand
TTCTTCACCTCGAAGACCTTCAAGTACTATTCGGATCTTTTCTTCTGCTGAGTATTTTTTACGGGTATGGCGGCGTATATCTCTCACCGTCTTTTCTACTTTTTGTTTTGTCATCATCGCTTCCTCTCGGAGTTAACGATGAACTAAAACTGTCTCTTACGCAATTAGCCTATTTGGTCCACATAGTGTTGACGGGGTACAGCATACTACCGAGGAAAGTTTGTGTCCATGTGTAGCCAGCTTCTGTCACGGCTTCGATACCACCAGAAGCGGCAAGAGCTAAAGGTGTTGCGCCGGTGTAACTGTCAATTCCTGTCCAAACAGCATCGCCTGACATTTGAGCGGGGTAAGCAAAATATAGAAATGCACGACCTGTTAGAGCAGGGTTTAAGAAGTTTTTACCGGTGCCGCCGAAGACTTCTTTACCTAACACAACCCCGAAGATGATACCTAAAGCGACCTGCCATAGTGGTGTAGAAGGAGGCAAAATCAAGGTATAGAGCATTGAAGTCACAAGGAAACCTTCATTGACTTCATGGTTTCGTACTGCAGCGAACAGGACCTCAAATGTGCCACCGGCAATTAAAGTGGTGAGATAAATCGGTAAGAAGTAGAGTAAGCCATGGCACATGCTGGCAAAAATGCTGTTGGGATCAAAGCCAATGCCAAGGTTATGTAAAAGGGTACCTCGCCAACCTTCTAACTCTGTCATGCCGAGTTGAGCCATGGCAAGATTGGCTTGATGTCCGGTATTCCATAACATCATTAAGATAACGGGGAAGGTGGAGATGACGACGTAAGTCATTAAACGTTTTAGATCGATGCCGTCTCTGACATGTGGCGATCCACGTGTTGTGTCTGCCGGTGTATATAGGAAGGTATCGATCATTTCGTATACGGCGAAATACTTGTGATAGGGCCCACCTTGTTGGAAGTTGGGTTCTATACGATCAAGATAGCGACGTAATCGACTCATGGTTATCCTTCTTTTTCTATCTGACTGAGGTTGCTTCTGAGTATTGGGCCGTAATCAAATTTCCCTGAACAGACAAAGGAACAGAGTGCGAGATCTTCTTCATCTAGTTCTAAGCAGCCTAGCGCTTGTGCTGTGTCTGTATCTTTTACGACAAGTGCTCTTAATAGTTGAGTCGGGAGAATATCGAGTGGCATCATCATTTCAAAAGCACCGATGGGGGCCATGGCTCGCGGACTGCCATTCTGGGATGTCGTGAGATCAAAACTCTTCTTACCGAGTAATTTGGAAATAAAGACGTTGAGGGCTGAAAACTTTTGGGTGCCGGGCATGATCCAACCAAAAAATTCGCGTTGGTTGCCTTCTGCAATCACGGATATTTGATTATGGAAACGGCCTAAATAGGCGGCCCAGTTACTGGCGGTGTGACCACATAATACCGAACCTGAAATAACGCGGGCTTGTACTTCTTGTAATTCATCTTTGACGATGTCTTCGGTGCTAGCCCCGAGACGGGTGCGTAAGAGCCGAGGGTTGTTGACGAGTGGTCCTGCTAGCGAAATGACACGTTCAACCCAGAGTCGACCTGTTGTAAACAGTTTGCCGATGGCGATGACATCTTGGTAATTAATTTGCCATACGATTTTCGATGCATTGACGGGATCAAGAAAGTGAATATGGGTACTCGCGAGACCGGCTGGGTGTGGGCCTGAGAAAGCATGGCTTTCGATATTGATGCCTGTGGCATCTTGCTCGGTTGCGTCGATAGATTGGCAAACAAACACTTTGCCTTCGGTCAATTTACTTAAGATAGTGAGACCGTGCGTGTAGTCTGCAGTGTGCTCACTGATGACGACGTTAGGATCAGCTGCAAGTGGATTGGTATCAATGGCAGTGACAAAAATGGAATTGGGGGTTGAGTCAGGGTTGGGCGATTTACTGTAAGGTCTTGTTCGGATAGCGGTCCAGAGGCCAGAGTCGAGTAAATTTTGTGTTATTTGTTCAGTGTTAATTTGATTTAATTCGGTGGGGTCATAGCGTTCAAAATTAACTTCGTCATCGCCATCTAATTCAATAATTACCGCTTGTAAACGCCTTTTGCTACCCCGTTTGATGGCTTTAATGGTACCTGAGCCCGGGGAAGTATATGTGACGCGAGGGTTCTTTTTGTCAGTGAAGAGGGCTTGACCCAGTTTGATGCTTTGTCCCTCTTCAATCAGCATCGTGGGTTTCATGTCGTGGTATTCATTGCCAAGAATAGCAACGGAGGTCACAGGCCTAGCCGCTTCAATAGTTTGAATAGGCTTACCTGAGAGGGGTAAGTCGAGCCCTTTCTTGATTGAAAAATGCATAACTATTCTGTGCGAAGGCAGCTAGTGCAGCCTTGTACTCGAGTCCTCCTATCCGTGTTGCGCTAAGTATAGGGTCTGTTTTTCAATATAGGAAGCGCTTAACCCGCGAATTTGTGATTAAGGTGCTATTTTTAGCCAACGTAAGGCAATCAGCGTGGCGAGAAACGTTGTCATAGCGGCCATGAAAAAGGTCATTGTGGGGCCGGGGGATAACCAAAAATAACCACTAAGTAAGCTACCTAAAACACCACCCGCACCAAAACCGATACTACTATAGAGGGCTTGCCCACGTGCTTGATTTTTACCGATGAAGTGTTGGTGAACCCAAGCAATAGCTGCCGCATGAAATGAGCCAAAGCTTGCTGCGTGGAGGAGTTGGGCGATAAGTATAAGTGTTAAATTATCAGGGAAAAAGCCGATGAGTAACCAACGATAGGTTGATAAAATAAGACTAATAATTAAAACGAGCCGAATACCGTATTTCGGTAGCCAACGGTGCATTAACAAAAAGATGACAATTTCTGCAATGACACCTAGGGCCCAAAGTTGGCCGATTAGTGTTCTACTGTAACCGTGCTGTTCAAGATATATAGTGTAGAAAGTGTAATAAGGGCCGTGGCTGAGCAAGGTCAAGAAACAGACAGCAAAGAAAGCTAAAACAGTGGGTTGCTTTAGGAGTTGTGTTAATGGTTGATGATCAAGACTTAAATGGCGAGCAGCAGATTCAGGAACGGTGAGGCTGACTAGCCAAATACCGGTCATGGTAATAATAAGTGCGATAGGCATGGCTTCTATGCTGATGGTTTCAAAAAGCACGCCGAGTACTGAAACAGCGATGATAAAGCCAATGGATCCCCAAAGCCGTATTTTACTGTAATGATGACTTTGTTCACCGAGATGTTGCAGGGTGTTGGCCTCAAATTGTGGCAGTGTCGCATTCCAGAAAATACTGAAGAGCAGAATGACGACGGCAATCCAAAGATAACTGTTATTAAGTAGGATTGCCGAGAAGATAAGGGTGCCGATGATTGACGCCAAACGGACTATTTTCATACGTTGGCCATGATGATCGGCAATCCAACCCCAGATGTTAGGCGCGATAATACGTGTGCCTAAAAAAATAGCGGTGAGTTCACCAATTTCTTGTGCAGAAAAGCCTTGCCATTGTAGATAAAGCCCCCAGTAGGGGACGAAGACGCCTAGTGATGCAAAATAGAAAAAATAGAAGCCCGACAAACGCCAATAGGGCGTTGTGGTAAATGGGCTCATGTACTGGCAGGAATAATAGGCGTTTCTGTTGTGACATCCATATTTTGGGCGCGGTGGCGAAGCATATGATCCATTAATACCAATGCGAGCATGGCTTCTGCTATTGGTGTAGCTCTAATGCCCACACATGGGTCGTGACGGCCGTGGGTCACGACTTCAATTGGGTTACCCTCAGTATCGACACTTTTCCCTGGAATTCTTAAACTTGAAGTCGCTTTAAGTGCCATGCTGACAAGAATATCTTGTCCACTTGAGATACCCCCCAATACACCACCGGCATTATTACTTAAGAAACCTTCTGGTGTGATTTCATCGCGGTGTTCAGTCCCTTTTTGGGTGACGGAATCGAAGCCGGCACCTAATTCAACGCCTTTAACGGCATTGATACTGAGCATGGCATGGGCAATATCGGCATCGAGGCGATCAAAAACAGGTTCGCCTAAACCAGGAGGAACATTGCGAGCAATGACGTTGATACGTGCACCAATAGAGTTACCTTCTTTACGTAAGGCATCCATATAGGTTTCTAATTCTGCTTCTTTGTCGGGATCAGGGCAGAAGAAAGCACTGTTATCCATGTGGGACCAGTCAAATTTTTCTGTTTTGATGGGGCCAAGTTGGGCTAAATAACCCTGAATTTCAATGCCGTAACGATCGCGCAAGTATTTTTTAGCAATACCACCGGCAGCAACGCGCATAGCTGTCTCACGTGCTGAAGAGCGGCCACCACCTCGGTAGTCGCGTACACCATATTTTTGATGATAGGTGTAGTCGGCATGAGCAGGCCGAAACTGGTGCATGATATTACCGTAATCTTTTGAACGTTGATCGGTATTTTCAATAATCATACCGATGGGTGTACCTGTGGTTTTACCTTCGAAGACACCGGATAATATTTTGACTTGGTCTAATTCTCTGCGTTGTGTTTCATGGCGGGTTTTACCTGGACGACGTTTATCTAAGTCGCCTTGCAGATCGGTTTCATTTAACTCGAGTCCTGGGGGACAACCATCGACGATACAACCGATCGATGGGCCGTGACTTTCACCAAAAGAGGTGACGGTGAAAATTTTTCCGAAACTATTGCCTGACATAATTGGTTTCCAAGTCGATATGTGTAGTGCTAAGTGGGGTTATCGCGTTATATGATAAGCGATTTGGGCTTATTCTTAAAATGTTGCTCAGTTTTAAACGATAAAGAGTGTAGCGAAGCCTAAGAATGCGACAAAGCCGACAACATCTGTGACAGTTGTGAGCAAAACACCAGCAGAGAGTGCCGGGTCAGTACCAAATTTTTTGAGCATTAAAGGAATAGTAACACCAGCTAATGCCGCCGCGACGAGATTGATGACAATAGCGGCACCAATTAATAAGCCTAGTGTGACATTGTTAAACCAGAGGATGGTGACAATCGCGATGGCGATAGCCCAAATGAGGCCATTACTGGCACCGACTAATATTTCTTTTCTGAGTAACCAACGTTGGTTGTTATCGTTTAATTGCCCTAGCGCCATCGAACGAATGACCAAGGTTAAGGTTTGGCTACCGGCGACACCCCCCATGCTGGCGACAATGGGCATCAGAATCGCGAGTGCGACTTGCTTTTCAATGGTGGTATCAAATAGGCCGATAACCCAAGCAGCAAGGAAGGCGGTAAGAAGATTAACACCTAGCCAAAGCGAACGTCGGTGTATGCTTTTTTTGACGGGCGCAAAGGTATCTTCATCTTCACTTAAACCGGCTAGACTTAGCATGGAATGTTCAGCTTCGTCGCGAATAACATCAACAACGTCATCAATGGTGATACGGCCAAGGAGGCGATTATCGGGGTCAACGACGGGTGCTGAAATAAGGTTGTGTTTTTCAAACCGGTGAGCGACTTCACTTTCATCAGTAATGGCATCGATCGCTTCAATTTGATGGGACATGACTTCACTGACGGTGAGCGAACGACTGCGGCTGACGAGTTTGGACAGTTCGAGGGTACCGATGTAATGATCTTCATGATCGACAACATAAAGACTATCGGTGTTTTCGGGGACATCACCAAGAATTCTGAGGTAGCGTAAGACAACTTCGAGAGTAATGTCTGAACGAACTGTAATGACATCGGTGTTCATTAAACCACCGGCAGTGTCTTCTTCGTAAGCGAGTAATGTTTCTACACGCCTACGGTGCTGGGTATCCATGGCACGAAGTACTTCGCGCATAATGTGATTAGGCAATACTTGTAAGATATCCGCGACATCATCGACATCGAGATCTTCGGTAGCACTGATGAGATCTGCGGTATCCATATATTGGATGAGATCGGCTCGAACGTCTTCACCGACATAAGATAGGACGTCACCGCGGAGATCAGGGTTAATGATCGGCCAGCAAACTTTTCTTTCTAAAGGGGGAAGAGATTCAAGTAAATGTGCCGTTTCAGCAGGGTGTAAGCTCGAGAGTAAACGCCGCATGCGCACAAAACGGCCACTTTTTAAAGCTTCAGAGAGGGCATGGATTGGTAGCGTGGTTGCTTGTTCTTGATTGAGTTCAGGCATAATCCAAGTCTCGAAATAGGGTAGCCGAGAGGCATTGTTTGGGCACTATTCTAGACGGTTGATGGGGTACTGAATAGGATTAATATGATTAATTGTATGTGTTGATGGTTTCGATTAGGCACTCTGCCTCAAATGGGTTATCCATATTTAGGATATTGAGGGTTTCCCTCGGTAATTCAGCTAGGTTGGTTTCATTAATAATTTGTTTGATTTCTAGGATGGCATTGGGGTGCATACTGAAATTATTTAAGCCCATGGCTAATAATAGACGTGTGAGTCTTGGGTCACCGGCCATTTCACCGCACATTGAGACCTCTGTGTCATGTTTTTTACCAGCAAGCAGCGTCATATGAATAAGTCTAAGCACCGCGGGATGTAAGGGGTCATAAAGATAGTTAACTTGGTCATCAACCCGATCTATTGCCAATGTGTATTGGATTAAGTCATTGGTACCAATTGATAAGAAGTCGACTTGTCTTGCAAACATTTCAGCACAAACGGCACTGGCGGGTATTTCGATCATGACGCCGACTTTAATGTGATGGTCGTAGTCAATGCCTTCGCGATCGAGCTCTTTTTTGCAACTCTCTAATTGATTTCTGGCTTGTGCTAATTCCTGTTGATTGGACACCATTGGGAACATTACTTTTACATTGCCAAAAGCGGAAGCCCGCAAAATGGCACGGAGTTGTGTTCGGAACATAGCTGGTTGACCTAAACATAATCTGATGGCCCTTAAGCCCAAGGCCGGATTGTTGACTGTAGGGCCGTGGTGGCGTCCACCATCGACGGTTTTATCAGCACCGAGATCGAATGTTCTGATGGTTACAGGGCCATCAATGCTTTCGACGACATCGCGGTATGCTGCGAGTTGCTCCTCTTCTTCGGGTGGCGTTGCACGATTCATATAGAGAAACTCTGTTCGATAAAGTCCTATGCCTTCAGCACCTGCATTGCTAATCAAGCTGATATCATCTGGTAATTCCGCATTGGCCAGTAGTTTAATGGCTTTGTCATCTTTGGTTTTTGTGGGCTGGGTTTTATAACGACTAAGCGAGGCGATATGGGCTCTAAAGTCGATCAGTTTTTTCCGATATTCGGTGACGACAGAACCATCAGAACCTGCAAGTACTATTCCTAATTCACCATCGATAATAAGGGGTTCATTGTCTTGAATATAACGGCGGACAGATTCAACGCCTACGATGGCTGGAATACCTAAACTTCGAGCTAAAATAGTGGTGTGCGAAGTGGCGCCACCATGTTCGGTGACAAAGCCGGCAATACCCTGATGTTGCATTAAAACAGTATCTGCAGGGGTTAAATCTTCTGCGATGATGATATGGTCTTTCAAGCGGCCATCGGGTATTTCGTGATCAGCGACGTGTTCATCTGCAAGGATACGGTGAATACGGTTCACAACATGATCGACATCATCTTGGCGCGTGCGTAGATAGGGGTCATCCATTTCGTTAAAAACGTTAATGAGCGCATCACGTTGCAATTGAAGTGCCCATTCAGCATTACAACGACGAGAACGGATCATATCTATGGGGACAGAACTCAATGATGAATCATTGAGCATTAAAAGGTGGGTGTCGATAAAGGATGAGACATCGGTTGGGGCATTGGCAGGTATATGGTCACGAATGGCCAATAATTGCTCACGTGCCTGTTCAGTTGCGTGTTTTAATCTATCGACTTCTTGTTCAATACTAAAAGCGGGAATCAGGTATTCACGGACATCAGGTTGATTGTGAAATAAAATGTGCGCGCGGCCAATAGCGATGCCACGCGAGACACCGATACCTTGGAGTTCTAAGGTCATTCACCTTCTCCAAAGAAGTCTTGAATGAGGGCTTCAATGGCATCGAAAGCCGCTTGTTCATCGTCTCCCGTTATATGAACAACAATATCTGTCCCTTTAGCAGCAGCTAACATCATTAAGCCCATAATGCTTTTACCATTTACAATTCGGCCATTGCGCGCTACTTGGATATCAGAATTAAATTCTGATGCAGTCGTGACAAATTTGGCTGCGGCGCGAGCGTGCATACCTAGTTTGTTGATAATAGTGATGGAGCGTTCGATCATTTTGTACATCCTGTATGGTGGCAACGTGCCACGCCGTCCTGGCCGCCGGTAATGGCTTTTTGTTCTAATTCTTCGAGGGTTAAGTTGGGGTAATTTAATACGCGAATTAACATCGGTAAATTGAGTCCTGAGACAATGCGGATATCATGTCGTTCTGAGACATCACAAGCGATATTACTGGGGGTAGAACCAAACATATCGGTCAAGATTAAGGTTCCACCACCTTGATCGACTTCTTCTAAAGTTTGTTGCAATCTTAACTTTATTTCATCGGTATTATCATGGATGCTAATAGAGATAACTTTGACCGGTAAAGAATAGCAAGACAACATTTGCCGAGCTGTATTGATCAATTCTGCACCCACCTGATTGTGGGAGATGAGTAATATGCCTACGGTCATGAATATCTCATTTTTATTATGTCATGTACTTTAACAAGTGGTTTATCATCATTAAGATTGATCGGCAGCTATTAGCTGACGTTGTTTTAATATTAATTGGGCTTCCGTTTTATCTTGAACTTTGTGCAATCTTACCCCGGTTTCGATGCGATGAGCTAGTGATGCAGGGTTTTGAGTCGATAATGTTAGGGTTGGGATACTTTGTTGGCAAATATGAGTATCAGATAAGCTAGGTTTTAAGCCGTTACTTAATATCGTTGGATTTTCCTCTAGCTGAATGACGATATCGAGGCGGGTTTCTGATTGCCAAGCTTGAGGGCCAAACTGCTCTGTGACTGGAATAAGGCCGAGTTCTTTTGTATGGAGTACGTCTGCTAATAATGTGGGGCAACGGCCTAGGATATGCTGTTCACGTTGAGTGAATTCAGCAATGTCATCAGCAATGAGTTGATGACCGAGGTAGAGACATTCTAGTGCTAGGCTGCTTTTACCAATGCCGGATGGGCCAATAATAAAAACACCTTGTCCTAAAATATTGAGTAGGACGCCATGGTGTGTTTCTACGGAGGCATTGTTAATCATTGGGCTCTAATCGTCGTCGATGGCCAATAATAGATTGAATAATTTTTCAGGGTCCTGCGTTGTGCGAATATCACTGCAGGTGTCTTGATCTCTTAAGATGGCTGCAAGTCGGGCTAAATGCTCGAGGTGGTATTCATCACCGCCTTCTGGAACCAGCAGACCAAATATGATATCAACGGGTTGATTGTCGGCTGCTTCATAATCGATGGGGGTGGCTAACACCATCATGGTGGCAATGGTTTCGGTAATACCGGGAACCCGTGCATGTGGGATGGCAACGCCTTTACCCAGACCTGTACTGCCAAGTCGCTCACGCTCAATGATGGCTTGAAAAATACGGTTAGCAGGCAGAGCCTGGGTATTGGCTGCAAGATACTGACTTAGGTTTTCTATGAGTCGCTTTTTACTCGTGATGCTATTTTCATTACAGTGAATATTGTCAGCGTTAACCAATAAAGAAGCGATCAGCATGTTAAAGTGAGTCCTAATTACCCTGCGTTATGTTTCATTTGAGCACCATCGGCTTGATGGTGATTTTTGATTTTATCTTTGTGTTTGATGATTTGGCGATCTAGTTTAGCAACTAAATGCTCGATCGCTGTATACATATTTTCATTCTCATCGGAGGCGAAGAGATCAGCACCACTCACATGCACTGTGGCTTCGGCTTTTTGGCGTTGTTTTTCGACCGAGAGAATAACGTGAACATTGGTCATATGGTCAAAGTGTCGTGTTAGTTTTTCGAACTTATTATTTACATGATCACGAAGACTGTCTGTAATCTCAATATGTTGTCCACTAAGGTTTAACTGCATAGTAGTCTACTCCTGTTGGTCTTATGATGATTGGCTATGATTACACCAATCGCTTGCGCTCATTCGATGGCGGTATTGCCAGCGTTTCGCGGTATTTGGCTATTGTCCTCCTTGCGACATTGACACCCTGTTCTCCTAGAATATCAGCAATTTTACTATCGCTGAGTGGTTTTCTTGGGTTTTCAGCGGCGACTAGTTTCTTGATAATAGCGCGAATTGCAGTGGCTGAACATTCCCCGCCGCTGTCAGTGCTGACATGGCTGGAGAAAAAATATTTTAGTTCATATATGCCACGCGGGGTGTGGAGGTATTTTCGAGTGGTGACGCGGGAAATGGTTGATTCATGCATATCCACTTCTTCTGCGATATTGTGTAATACAAGCGGACGCATGGCTTCATCACCGTGATCTAAGAAGTCTTTTTGGCGGTTAATAATGGCTTCTGTGACCTTTAAAAAGGTGTCATTTCGGCTTTGTAAACTTTTTAAAAACCAGCGTGCTTCTTGTAAATTGTTCTTTAGGTAAACGTTATCAGCACTATTATCAGCACGTTTAATTAATTGTGCGTAGTGATCTGCGACTTGTAATTTTGGCGAATTATCGGGGTTAAGGGATAACTGCCAGCGGTTGTTTATTTTACGAACATAGACGTCGGGCACGATGTATTCTGTTTTATCGACTTGTATTTGCGTGCCGGGGCGTGGGTTCAATAATTGGATTAATTTCACTAAGTCAGTGAGTTGTTCATCATTGATTTTGAGCGCGCGTTTAATCAATTGATAGTCGCGCTTGGCCAAGGTATCGAGATGTTGATCGATCAATGTGGTCAATAAGTCTAGGTGTTCAGTTTCATTATCGAATTGTTGTAATTGAATGAGTAGGCATTCTCGGAGGTCTCTGGCACCTACCCCAACAGGATCAAAATGTTGAATGCGGTGCAAGACAGCTTCGATTTCGTCTAAATCGACATCGTCTTCTTGGCCAAGACTTTGCTGAATATCTTCGGTTGTGCTTTTAAAGTAACCATCTTCTTCAATCGCATCGATAATGAGCGTAGCAATGGCTTGTTCAAGTTCGGTAAACGGGGTGAGACGCATTTGCCAGAGCAAGTGTTCTTGTAAGCTTTGGCTGCTTTCATCTTCATTGTCACGTTGCATGTCGTTATCAATGACCTGACTTTTGGTCGCAGGGCCAACATGCTGATGATCAAATGTGTCTTCCCATTGACTATCGGTTGGAAGCTCTTCAGGAATGTCATTGTGTTCGAGTTTTGTGCTGTCTTCTATCGGTGCATCTTGGCTACCATCGCCGTCATCTTGATTATTTTGGCTGGCATCGAAATCGACATTTTCTTCGACTTCTAATAAGGGATTGGTTTCAAGTGCTTCTTGTATTTCTGTTTGGAGCTCGATAGAGGAAAGTTGTAGTAAACGAATCGCCTGCTGTAATTGCGGCGTCATCGATAAGCTTTGGCCTACACGTAGCTGTAGCGATGGTTTCACAGGCGTTTAGTCAACATAATTTTCATGCTATTTATGTTACCGCAAATATTATGCCATTGCCTATAGATTTTTATTAGAAACTGTTAGCCAAGTCTAAAATACGCTGACGGCAGTCGATTTAAAACTGAGGAAGATGGATTTACCAATCGTTAAGTTGAGGTCTGCGAGGGCGTCGGGGCTGATGATGGCATAAAAGCGTTCGCCGCAATCTATGGTGAGATGAATTGTACCTGCCTCTTCAGCAATGGCCGTCAACCTACCTGTGAAGTGGTTTCGCATGCTGGAAGACAGTATTTCATTGGAAATAATGATTTCGTGTGGATCGATCGCTATATGACTGGCTTGTTGTTGGCTGGTGGTGTGTATCTTGATATTGCCGGTGTCAAAAAGGTGTTGGTCTAATTGACCATGAAAGACATTGAGTAATGGGCTTTTAGTGATTTGGCCCTTAATTAAGTTAAGCGTTGTGTCTGCTAATGCCGCACCTTGTAAACGGTCATGGGTTGAGAAAATAATCGTTTTGTCTTTTTGAGCCGCTAACTGTTCAATGATAGTTTCAAGCTGATGAATATGATTTTGGTCGAGATGTGAGAAGGGCTCATCGAGCAATAAAATATCTGGGTCGTGTGCGATGGCGCGGGCAATGGCAGCGCGTTTTAATTCCCCGCCAGAAAGGGTGGTGGCGGTTTGCTTAGCAAGGTGGCTTAAGTTAACGCGTGCTAGGGCATTGGCAATGCGTTGTGGCCTTTCAGAACCTGGAATACCTTGTAATTTTAATGCCAATTCAATGTTACTGGCGACGGAGCCACTTAATAAAAAAGGCTGTTGATTGACGTAGCCAATGGACCGTCGTTGTCGTGCAGATAAGTCTGATTTTATTGTTTGGCCAGCGAGTTGGATCTGTCCTTGGTTAGGCTGATCCAGGAAGGCAAGCAAATTTAACAAGGTTGATTTTCCTGCACCATTGTCACCCAGTAGTGCGATACATTGATGGTTGGCAATGGTGAGATGGGGTAAATCAAGCGAACATTTCTGTTGATAGAAGACCTTAATATTGTCGAGTTGATAAGCGTTGGTCATGCTTTTTCCTGCTGTAGACAAGACAAAATAAAGTTAACAAGAAAAGCGATTAATAACAGTAATAAACCTAAAGCAAGACCGACTTCGAATTCACCTTTACTAGTTTCAAGTGCGATGGCAGTTGTCATTGTCCGTGTATAGCCTTCGATATTTCCTCCAACCATCATGGCAGCACCGACTTCCCCGATAGCGCGGCCAGACCCGGTGATAATCGCTGCGAGCATGATAAACCGTGTTTGTTTAGCGACTTGGATGGTTAAGGTGGTGGATTTTGCGCCAAGACTTCTTAGGGTAGGAACAAGCCGTGGGTCGGCGGCTGTGACGGCAGCAATGGCTAGGTTCATCATGATTGGGAAAATTAAGATGGCCTCAGCCATGATGATGGCTGTTGGGGTATAGAGTAATTCTAAATGGCCAAAGGGTCCAAGGCGGCTCAATAAACCATAAAGGAGCAGACCGATTAAGACGGTTGGCATAGCCATTAGGGTATTCAGGGTATGCTGGATTAACTGTTTGCCGTGAAATTGATTGAGGGCCATGACGATGCCAGCTGGAATGGCAACGATGCCGGCGATGAGTGCTGCAATGAGTGAAATGGAAATCGAGTTAAACACGATCTCATATAGCGCCTGATCGAAGGAGAGGATCAGGTCGGTAGCAGCAGAAAGGGAATCGGCAAAGTAACTCATGTAGAGAGATTATCTTATGTTTTTGCGTTGAGGCCTAGTCCAGACTGAAAGACGGACTAATTGAAGCTATTTTACAGAGTAAAGGGTTTGAGAAAAATAAAAGGGCTAACCGTTAAGTTAGCCCTTTTATTGATGAACTTAGTAGCGGTAATGTTCAGGTTTGAACGGACCAGCTTGATTGAGATTGAGGTAAGTCGCTTGCTCTTCCGTCAATTCTGTTAGGTGGGCACCGATTTTACCTAGGTGAAGTCGTGCAACTTTTTCATCTAACGATTTTGGTAGTACATAAACTTCATTTTTGTAGTCGTCACTGTTGTCCCATAATTCAATTTGCGCCATGACTTGGTTCGTGAATGAGGCAGACATCACGAAGCTTGGGTGGCCTGTTGCACAGCCTAAATTTACCAAGCGACCTTCTGCTAGCAAGGTGATACGTTTGCCATCTGGGAAGATGATGTGATCGACTTGTGGTTTAACGTTAACCCATTCGTATTGACGTAAAGACGCGACATCGATTTCAGAATCGAAATGACCGATATTACAAACAATGGCTTCGTTTTGCATGGCCACCATATGGTCGTGATTAATGACGTTAACGTTACCGGTTGTGGTGACGAAGATATCGCCCATCGCTGCCACTTCATCCATATCGACAATACGGTAGCCTTCCATTGCAGCTTGTAGGGCACAGATAGGATCAATTTCAGTGACCATAACTGTTGCACCCATGCCTTTAAATGCTTGTGCACAGCCTTTACCTACATCGCCATAGCCTAAGACAACACAAATTTTACCTGCGACCATGACATCAGTAGCGCGTTTTATACCGTCGAGTAGTGATTCACGACAGCCGTATAGGTTATCGAATTTAGACTTGGTGACAGAATCATTGACGTTGATAGCAGGCACTTTCAGGCTGCCATCCGTCATCATTTCATAAAGACGGTGTACACCTGTTGTGGTTTCTTCAGATAAGCCTTTTACATCCGCGAGTAATTCTGGGAATTCATCATGCATGATTTGAGTTAAATCACCGCCGTCATCTAGGATGAGATTAGGGCGCCAGCCGTTAGGGCCAAAAATGGTTTGTTTAATGCACCATACGGCTTCTTCTTCTGTTTCGCCTTTCCAAGCAAAGACCGGGATATCTTTTGCAGCAATGGCAGCAGCAGCTTGGTCTTGGGTAGAGAAGATATTACATGAAGACCAGCGAACTTCAGCGCCTAAGTCGATCAAAGTTTCGATTAATACGGCAGTTTGAATGGTCATATGCAAACAACCCGCGATACGGGCGCCGGCAAGTGGGTTTTTACCGGCATATTCTTCACGGATAGCCATTAAGCCCGGCATTTCGGTTTCTGCAATTTTAATTTCTTTGGCACCCCATTCAGCAAGGCTGATATCAGCCACTTTGTAATCTGGGGTTAAGTTGTCGATAGGTGCGTTCATTTTTAATTCCTATTGTTTACCCGTGCCTTTTAGTGTATCCGGGCGTTGGCTGCATTCATTCACCTCAGTCACTTATTATTTATAAGCTCCTGAGGATTCATTCATTTGCTGCCTACGCCTACACTAAAATTCATCGGGTTTAAGTTATGATTTTTAGTTAGCTTTAGATGCCAGCAGCATCACGTAAAGTGTCGGCGAGGTCGGTATGTTCCCACGTGAACTCAGGTGTTTCACGACCAAAATGGCCATAAGCCGCAGTGGGTTGGTAGATAGGTCGAATCAAATTCAACATGTTGACTAAACCTACTGGGCGTAAATCAAAGTGTTCACCGACCAACGCTTCTAATTTGTCTTGTGCAATTTTGCCGGTACCAAAGGTATTGATGGTGATTGAAGTTGGTTCTGCTACACCGATGGCGTAAGAGACTTGGACTTCACAGCGGTCAGCCAGTCCTGCAGCAACAATATTTTTTGCGACATAGCGCCCTGCATAAGCGGCACTACGATCGACTTTTGAGGGATCTTTACCCGAAAAAGCACCACCACCGTGACGGGCCATACCACCATAAGTATCAACGATGATCTTGCGGCCAGTTAAACCCGCATCACCAACGGGGCCACCAATAATAAATTGGCCTGTTGGGTTGATATGGAATTGTGTTTGGGCATTGAGCCATTTTTCAGGCAAGGTGGGTTTGATGATTTCTTCCATCACGGCTTCGTGAAGGTCTTGTTGTGAAATCTCAGGGTTGTGCTGGGTTGAGAGGACAACGGCATCGATGCCCACAGGTTTGTCATTTTCATAGACAAAAGTAACTTGGCTTTTAGCATCAGGGCGTAGCCAAGGTAAGGTCCCGTCTTTACGCACTTGTGCTTGGCGCTCTACTAAGCGATGTGCATAGGTAATGGGCGCTGGCATCAGCACATCGGTCTCATTGCTGGCAAAACCAAACATTAAGCCTTGGTCACCAGCACCTTGCTCTTCTGGTGTAGCACGGTCGACACCCATGGCGATATCTTCTGATTGTTTACCAATCAGTGACATAACGGCACAAGTTTCACCATCGAAGCCAACCTCTGAGCTGTTATAGCCGATATCGGTGATGGTTTTACGGACGACATCTTCTAAATCGACCCAAGCGGAAGTGGTGATTTCACCAGCGACAATGGCAGCACCTGTTTTGATTAAGGTCTCACATGCCACACGTGCATTGGGGTCTTGGCGTAAAATTTCATCAAGAATCGCATCAGAGATTTGATCGGCAACCTTATCCGGGTGGCCTTCTGAAACCGATTCAGACGTAAACATATAGTTATTGCCCACAGTTTGTTCCTCTTTCAAGATTAAACTACGGTATGGATAGATGGGGAGGTCATTGGTGACGGTCCATT
>Ga0228634_1001139_pt1 | contig 16209 bp, 12 predicted proteins | sample 42DmetaG_FD_190063 | JGI IMG/M metagenome (GOLD analysis project Ga0228634, IMG submission 190063) | Seawater microbial communities from Monterey Bay, California, United States - 42D | ecosystem: Environmental > Aquatic > Marine > Coastal | place: USA: California | collected 2016-09-27 | reverse complement strand
GGCTTATCAGCAGCAGAAGATTTTGGGCTAGACAAAACTAACGTAAGTGTTGAATACGTACCAATAACTGTTACCAAACAGTTTGACAAGGTAATGATTGAGGACAGCGAAGATTATTCAACAAAACTTGAGAAAAAGGTAAACAAAGAGAACACCTCTTATCAGAGGGGAGTTAAAAAATAAAACTCTTTCTCATAATTATTGAAATTGTTTTTTCTAAACAAATTATTTGTAAATTACATTATGGAAAAACAAGATTTAAGTCAAATACCTCTCAGCCTTATCTTAGGAATTAAGTATCCTATTATAATGGCTCCTATGTTCTTAGTTTCAAATACGGAAATGATCATCAAGGCTTTAGATTCGGGTATAACAGCTTGTATTCCTGCTTTAAACTTTAGGACTACCGAAGAACTTCGAAAAGCAATTCAAGAAATAAAATCTAAAAGTGATAAACCTTTTGGGATTAACTTAATTGTAAATAAATCAAATTTTTTATACAAAGAACAGTTAACTGTTTGCTGTGAAGAGAAAGTTGGGTACATAATTACATCTTTAGGATCTCCTGAAGAAACAATAAAACAAGCTCACTTAAGTGGAGTGAAAGTATTTTGTGATGTAACTGATATTAAATATGCTAAAAAGGTGGAAGCTTTAGGAGCAGATGCCCTAATAGCTGTTAACAAAGAAGCTGGTGGACATGCCGGTAACGTATCTTATAAAGAACTCATACCAACCTTAAAAAAAGCAGTAAATATCCCTGTAATTTCTGCTGGTGGAGTTGGTACAGGAGGTGGAATACATGAAATGTTATCATTAGGAGCAGATGGGTTGTCCATGGGAAGTGTTTTTATAGCAACCAAAGAATCTTCCGTTTCAAATGAATACAAGCAAGCATGTGTAGACTATGGAGCTAAAGATATTGTTATGACAACCAAACTTTCGGGAACTCCTTGCTCTGTTATTAAAACACCTTACGTAGAAAAAATAGGTACATCTCAAAATTGGCTTGAAAAAATTCTTAACAAGAATAAAAAAATAAAAAAATGGTTTAAAGCTTTTACTTTTTATAAAGGAATGAAAAACCTAGAAAAAGCGGCTTTTGGAGCGACTTATAAAACTGTTTGGTGTGCAGGACCAAGTATTGAACACGTAAACAGCATTGAAAATATAAAAAGCGTTGTTAAAAGACTAATAAAGGAATACAATGAAGAAGGAAATTAATTTAACGAAATTAAAATGGCAGTTATTCCTTCTTGGAGTTTTTAAAATTCCTTTGATTGGTTTTATAAGACCTCAACTTATTGAAATTAATGATGATACGGTTAAGGTAAAAATTAAACTCAAAAGGAGAAGTAAAAACCACTTAAACTCAATGTATTTTGGTGCGCTCGCTGTTGGTGCTGATATTGCTGGAGGCATACATACATTCTACTATGGAGAAAAAGAAGGCCTTAAATTTTCGTTTTCTTTTAAAGACATGAAAGCTGACTTTTTAAAAAGAGCCGAGTCCGATGTTACTTTTGTAAGCAATGATGGATCAGTTATACACCAAATGATTCAAAAGAGTAATATTACAAAGGAAAGAGAAAACAAAACCGTTAGCGTGATTGCTTATAATGAGGCAAACGAAGTAGTCGCAAATTTTGAAATGGGAGTATCTTTAAAAGTTAAGTAATTTAACTTTCTTTCTTTAGCTTTAATTGCCAATTCCATGCTGAAGTAACCATATCTTCAATCCCTCTTATCGCTTTCCAACCCAATTCATTTTTAGATTTAGTTGTATCAGAATAAATTGCCTCAACATCTCCTTCTCTTCTAGGTCCTATTTCGTAATTTAGTTTTGTATCAGCAACTTTTTCGAAAACATTTATTGCTTCTTTTACGCTCACACCATCACCTGTTCCTAAATTAAAAATTGTATTCGTTTCTTTATTTTTCTTATCAATCAAGAAAGACAATGCTATTACATGAGCTTTAGCAATATCAGAAACATGAATGTAATCCCTTATGCACGATCCATCTCGAGTTTGGTAATCTTCACCATGAACAAGCATCTTTTCTCTTAAACCTATTGCTGTTTGAGTGATGATAGGCAATAAACTGGTTGGAGGATTTATTGGAGATTCACCAATTAATCCCGAAACATGTGCTCCAACAGGATTAAAATAACGTAAAGAAATTGATTTTAAGTCTGTAAACTTTTTCGTATAATCTTTTATAATCGTTTCCCCTACTTGCTTCGTGTATGCATAAGGTGATTCTGCAACGCTAAAAGGAGTATCTTCATTGACTGGTAATTTGGATATATTACCATATACCGAACAAGATGAAGAGAAAATAAAATTAGCAATATTAAACTTCAAACATCCTTCTAAAATATTCAGTAAAGATTCAATATTATTATGATAATACATATACGGATTATCAACAGACTCAGGAACAGACTTAAAAGCTGCAAAATGGATAACCCCAATGCAATTTTTAACATGCGATAACCTTTCTTCCAAGGCCGACTTATTACAAAGATCAATATTAAAATTTTCTACTTTTCTCCCCGTAATTTCTTCTATCCTATCAAAAGTTTTTATCGAAGAATTAGAAAAATTATCTATCGAAATCACTTCAAAATCTGTATTCTCAATGATTTCAATAATTGTATGCGAACCGATATATCCAGCTCCACCTGTAACAATAATAGTAGCTTTATTCTCCATAAACTTGTTTATATACAAAAGCATATTTTTCTACTCCTTCTTCAAGACCGTAAAAATTACTTGCTCCGTCTTTCATTTTATCAATATCAATTTGATTAGGGGTAACAATAGATTTTAAATATGACTCATCATCAAAAGAGACGATAACAGAACCTGCATGATATTTATTCACAACAAAATCTGTATCTCCTACACCTGAATTACAAACCAACGGAATTCCCATTGCCATAATTTCACCTTGCTTGGTTGGTGAAGATGCTTTTTTAGAAAATGTAGGTCGTATAAAAAAGATCGACTTTGTGAAAAGTGATATATTTAAAGGTACATCTTTATGTAAACAAGAAGTTACAATGACATCGGTTTTTTGAATCCCTTTTTCAATAACAGAATTATAAATCGTTTCTTCTTTTTCTCCAGTAACAAACAAAAACTTAGCTCTATTATTTTGAGATTTTAATACTTTAAAATAGTCTAACATCTCAGGTAACATATACCAAGTTCCAATTGACCCTACATACCCTAAAACGTAATCCTCTTCTTTAATCCCTAATTTTAACCTCAGTTCTTGCTGTGCTGTATCTTCTAGTTTTGAAGGGTCGAATAAATTTAAATCAACACAACATGGAATTATTTGAATTTTTGGAGGGCGGCTACTTTTAAATTCTTTCCAACTTTCAATTTCTTCCTTTCCATTTTTTGTCAAAGAAATTGTATAATCAGCTGTTTTAAAATATTGGAGTTCTTTTCTCTTGAAAAAATTATATACAAATTTAAAAACAGGATGCTTTAAATCCCAAAGTCCACCATCTACTCTTTCATCTGCCCAAAAACCTCGCATGTCAAAAATAAATTTTGTACCATACTTCTTCTTCATGTATACTCCAACAAGAGCAGAGATGTAACTTCTACAATGAACGATATCAAAATGGAATTTGTTATGCAATTGTTTTGTGAGTTTTCTCATTTTGAGTACATCCCACAAAGTTGTAACTAATGGTGATTTCTGCGTGTATTTATTTGGATGCCAAATAATTCCGTGTTCATCACATATGGACTGAATATGGTCTTTAAATTGAAGAAAACGATGTTGTTTCTCGAAACTTATGATATGAAAAGAATACCCTTTTTTTGTTAAACCAATCAAATATGGCAATACCTGAGATTGACCTAAAGGATCAGTCATACCATCATATGATAAATACAACACATCTTTATTTTCAATATCTAGCACTTGTTTTAATTCATCCATCGGTCATACCATGTTTGGAACATTAATAAATACCACATTTTAACATCGTATTCTTTTTTTCCGTTAAAAAAATCTGTTTTGATTTTATTGACGTAATTCCAGTTAAAGATCCCTTGTTCTTCAATGTTTTTCTGGTTAATAAACGACTCAACATAATCTCTCAAATCATTTGTCATCCAGTTTGCTATTGGAATCGCAAACCCCATTTTAGGACGATCCATCATTTCTTTAGGAATATACTGATGTACAATTTCTTTTACAATGTGTTTTTTATCCCCATTTCTATACTTGTAATCATTTGGTAAAGTTGCAGCCCATTCAATTATCCTATGATCAAGAAAAGGTTCTCTCCCCTCAAGACTTACCGTCATCGCAGCTCTGTCTACTTTCTGTAAAATATCATCTACCAAATAAGTTTGGTAATCAATCGCCATCATATATGAAAGAGGAGAATAAAAATCTTTTTTCAACTCTTTACTCGTGTAAGCAGTAGAACTTTTTATAATATCAAAATTTAAAAGATCTTTCAGTTGACTATCCGTAAACTGTTCACTTAAGCTCAACATGATGCGTTCAGAAGAAGGGTCTTTTAAAATGTTTTTTAATTTCTCGTACCTGTTGTGAAAATTATATTTATCCCTTAAAATTGGTAAAGAATTAGATGGGACAACATCCATCAGTCCAGCAGTTGCTTTTCTGACTAAGGAAGGAATTTGTTGCATTTTTTTACCATAACGCATTAGGTAATCATACCTATTATACCCTGCAAAAATTTCATCTCCAGCATCAGCACTTAACGCAACCGTAACTTCTTTTCTTGCCAACTGACAAACTAATGTAGTAGGTAAAGCGCTACTATCAGCAAAAGGTTCATCATAGTAAAATGGAAGGTCAGGTATTAAATCCAACGCTTCTTTTTCTGTACAATACACTTCCGTATGATCCGTTCCTAAGTGTTTGGCAACATCTTTTGCATAAGGTGCTTCATTTAAACCAATATCGGGAACACCAATAGTAAATGTTTTTAATTTTTCAGTACGTTCTTTTTGTAGCAGAGCAGTAACACAAGCACTGTCGTATCCACCACTAAGGAATACACCAACTGGTACATCAGAAACCATTCTATAATCACAAGCAGATTGAATTATTTTCTCTGTTTCTTTTTTAGCTTCATCAAAAGGTAAAATTATTTTCTCTTGATTATAAGCATCATAAACGTTCCAATATTTCGTTATCTTTTTTGATTTCGTTTTTAAGTCAAATTTCAAAAAATGACCTGGTAATAATTTATGTGTATTCTTAAATATACATTGGTTGGATGGAACATTTCCATACTGCATGAAAGAAGAAACTGCTTGTAAATCTATTTTCTTTTGAAAACCTGAGTGTTTATGAAAAACTTTTAATTCAGACCCAAAAAGAAATAAGTCATTTTCTTGGTAAAAGAAGAAAGGCTTAACCCCTGCCCTATCTCTTGCTGCGAATATCGTTTCTGTTTCCTTATTTAAAATAACAAATGCAAACATACCGATAAAGTGTTCTAAGCAATCGTCTCCCCATTCTTCATAAGCATGAATAATAACTTCAGTATCAGAATGACCAATAAAAGAATGGCCTAATTTTTCAAGTTTTAATTTTATTTCATGAAAGTTATACACTTCGCCATTATACGTAATCACAAAATGCTTATAATGCATGGGTTGCCTACCATTTTCGGTAACATCAATAATCGCAAGACGTTTATGCCCAAACCCTACATTAGCTGCTTCTAGCTCGTACAATTCTTCTTCACCACTATCAGGACCTCGATGATACAATGTACTGTTCATCTCTTGCAAAACAGACAATTGAGTCTGCTTTTCCCAATCAATAAAACCACTTATCCCACACATACTTCAAAGAAAGTGATAATTTCGGAATAATAACTCTTCCCAATTAAAGAAAAAGAAAATTTCGTGGTTGAAATTGGTTTTATACAATTGCATTTAGATTAAAAGCAGCTACCCTTAATAAATCGAGACTCTGGAAATCCTTTAGGATGAAGTTCTGTAAACCCCTTTAGGTTGAGGCTCTCGAAGCCTAGTCATCGAGTTTCATATATTATACAGCATAGCCTTATGATTGTTCTATGAGCGTGTATGAAGCTGTGATGTGATGTGTTCTAATATCAACACAGCCTGAAGTACTCCCCAACGTTAAGACAACATTTTTCATTTCTTAGTTGTATTACCCGATTAACTTTCGTTAATTAATTATATGTTTTATTACCACTTTATATCTCCAGGACTTAATGTTTGAGTTTTATTTATCTTTTTTTGTATCAATAATATTGTAAATTCCATACACAAGATTTTCCTGGTCATTAATAAAGGATATTACACTCCCTCCTCCGCTTTATTTGCAATTAGATGTGTTTAGATTGAAGCTCTGTTTCTAAATCATAAAATCCTAAGAACTATATAAATCAAAGTTCAGACAACAGTTCATTAGCTCGACTTAAGCAAAATATAGCATGTAGCGTAGTGGAAAGATTTACTATATGTAAAACAAAAAAAGGCTCTTTCGAGCCTTTTAATAATTTTATAATTGACCATCAGAATGGTAAACACCTTCTTTAAAGACTTTCACTTTTAAAAGTATTCCATCTTTATCGTATTCATATACTTTTCCTTCCCAAAGGTTTCCTTTTTTGAAAATTCCATCCAACCAAATTTCATCATTATCGTTGTAAACTTTGTTATATCCATCTGGTAAAAAAGGAACTCCTTTTGTTCTTGGTGCAGCTGCTTTAGGAGCTATTTCTTTGGATGCATTTGGATCCTCTACTTTTATACTTGGGTTCACCATCTCTTTCTCTTCACGATTTAAGACAGAACCTCCAGGACCATACTCTAGTATCTCTTTAACATCTCCATTTTCATAATACCTTACCGCTTTACCTTCAGGTTTTCCATTATTCGATGTGTACTCAAACTCTAACTGTCCATTTGCATAATAATACTTGACAGCTCCATCTTCTTTTCCTTCTTCGTTATAAACAGCTTGATAAGCTAACTGACCAGTTGAAGTAAAACGAGTCAAAGAGTCAATATACTTGTTTCTTTCAAAAGAACCTTTCTCTTTAACCTTTCCGTTTGGGTGATATTTTACATATTCTCCTTGAGGCCTATTATTAATATAAAAACCTTTAAGTCTTGGCGTAACTCCATCGTGGTGGTACTTAACCCACTCACCTTCTTTTCTATCATCTTTATAAGCACCTTCTTCTATCTTCCCATCCATTGGGTAACCTAAATCAGGTCTATCTTTTCCATAATAAATCCAAAAACCTTGTTTTTTCCCACCAGCATCAACGATATTAACTTCATCATCTTGTGGTGTAGAGGCAAAAGAATCTACGGAAACAAATAAACTAGTTAGAAAAATAAAACTTAAAAATAATTTATAAACCATCTATAAACTTTTAATAAAATTCAATACTTAATGACAATGTACAAACAAAAAACGAACTTTGAAATATCTTACACGAAAAAATCGACAAAGAAATTGATAATAAACACAAGCAGACGGATTAATCCTTTAAATTGTAGATCCTCTCATCCACTTTCTCCAACATAATATCTACAATTTTATCTACATTGAAAGTAGATTTCCATCCCCAATCTTTTTGAGCCTGAGAATCATCGATTGATTTAGGCCAACTATCAGCAATTTCCTGTCTAAAATCTGGAGAATAAGTTGTTTTAAATCCATCACTTTTTAAAGCAATTCTTGAGGCTATTTCTTTAGGTGTAAAACTGCAACCTGATAAATTATATGCTGATCTAATAGTAATACTATCAGAGGGAGCTTCCATTAATTCTATTGTAGCACGAATAGCATCATTCATATACATCATTGGTAACTCAGTATCTTCAGCTAAAAAACAATCGTACTTATTCTCTAATTTTGCCTTATAAAAAATATCAACAGCATAATCTGTTGTTCCTCCACCTGGTAAACTAGTATAAGAAATCAAACCAGGGTAACGAATACTCCTTACATCGACATTGAATTTTTTAGCGTAATACTCACACCATCTTTCCCCTGCTAACTTAGAAATACCATAAACTGTAGTTGGCTCCATAACTGTTACTTGAGGAGTATTCTCTCTAGGAGTACTAGGTCCAAAAACAGCAATTGAACTAGGCCAAAAAACTTTATTAAGGTGTCCTTCTTTTGCTAGATCTAAAATAGTAAAAAGCCCTTCCATGTTTAATCTCCAAGCAAAATCAGGATTTTTCTCTGCTGTTGCTGAAAGAAGTGCTGCTAACAAATAAACATCAGTTATTCCGTTATCTATTACATAAGCTCTAACAGAATCTCTATCCAGAATATCTAATTGTTTGTAAGGACCATCTTCAATAATTTTAGGACAATCCTTTTTTATATCAGATGCAATAACCTGTTCTTTACTATACTTATCTCTTAAAGATAAAACTAACTCAGAACCAATTTGTCCTCCAGCACCAATAACGAGTATCTTTTTCATTGTTGTCTGTTCTATATTAGCACAAAGTTAATTCTTTGACATCATAAAGACTAGGTTTTTAAAAAAAAATCTAATTTGTTAAAATTCATTCCTTTTGTTTTATTTTTATTCAGTCTAATTAGTTATATTTGTTTAAATCTAAAAGTTACTCCATGTGGAATGAATTATCGATTTTTTTGAACTTATTAATAAAAAGAAACCCTGAATGAGGGTTAGAATGGATTTATTATATAACGTTTAACTTATTTAAAATATTAATTACATATGCCTTTTTATCACAAATTAGGATCTATACCTCATAAAAGACACACTGTCTTTGAACAAGAAAAAGGGGGGATTTACTACGAACAACTTTTCGGAACTGAAGGGTTTCATGGTTTTTCTTCTTTACTTTATCATACACAAAGACCGACACAAGTAAAGTCTGTTTCAGAACCAATTGATGTTACCCCAAAAGCAGCTGTTGGTAAAAACATTTCTTCCAGAATGCTTAGGGGATTTGATGTTCAACCAATTAATGACTTTTTAGAAAGTCGTAAAATTGTATTGTTCAATAATGATTTGAATATAGCAGTAGCTGCTCCAAAAAAATCTTTAACTGAATATTACTACAAAAATGCGGATGCTGATGAAGTAATTTTTATTCATGAAGGTAAAGGTAAACTAAGGACACTTGTAGGAAACATTGATTTCTCTTATGGAGATTACTTAGTAATCCCTAGAGGGATGATTTATCAAATTGAATTTGAAACAGAGAACAATCGTTTGTTCATAGTTGAGTCTTTTAGTCCAGTTTTAACACCAAGGAATTACAGAAATGGTTTTGGTCAATTGCTAGAACACTCTCCATTTTGTGAAAGAGACCTAAGGCCACCGAGTGAATTAGAAACACATGATGAAAATGGAGATTTCTTAATTAAGATAAAGAAAGAAAATGTAATCCACGATGTAGTTTATGCTTCACACCCATTTGATGTTGTAGGTTGGGATGGTTTCAATTTTCCTTATGCATTTAGTATTCATGATTTTGAGCCAATTACTGGTAGGGTTCACCAACCACCTCCAGTACACCAAACATTTGAAGCACATAATTTTGTGATTTGTTCGTTCTGTCCAAGGTTATACGATTATCACCCAAAAGCTATTCCAGCTCCTTATAACCATAGTAACATTGATTCTGATGAAGTATTATACTATGTTGATGGTGACTTTATGAGTAGAAACCATGTAGAAAAAGGATACATTTCTTTACACCCTGGTGGTATTCCACACGGACCTCATCCTGGAGCAATGGAAAGAAGTATTGGTCAGAAAGAAACAGCAGAACTTGCAGTTATGGTAGATACTTTTAAACCGTTAAAGCTAACACAAGAAGCTCTTGATATGCAAGATGAAAGTTACGCTACAAGTTGGCTGTGATTAGATGCTAGACACTAGATTCTAGATGCTAGATGCTAGATATTAGACATTAAAAATTAAACATTAACAATTAAACATTAAAATAAAGATGGCAAAAGAAGTAAAAAACGTAGATTACGGATTAGAAAAAATATTTGAAGGAGCTCAAGATTTTCTTCCATTGATGGGAACTGACTATGTTGAGTTTTATGTTGGAAATGCGAAACAATCAGCACATTTCTATAAAACAGCATTTGGTTTTCAATCTTATGCATACGCAGGGTTGGAAACTGGAATGAAAGACAGGGTTTCTTATGTGTTAAAACAAGATAAGATTCGTATTGTATTAACAACAGCCTTAACAAGTGATTCTCCAATAGGTGAACATGTAAAAAAACACGGAGACGGAGTGAAAATTGTTGCTTTATGGGTAGAAGATGCGCGAAAATCTTACGAAGAAACAATCAAAAGAGGAGCTAAATCATACATGGAACCAACAGTTGAAACAGATGAACATGGTGAAGTTGTAAGAGCTGGTATTTACACATACGGAGAAACAGTTCACATGTTTGTTGAGCGTAAAAACTATAAAGGTGAATTTTTACCAGGATTTAGAAAATGGGAATCTGATTACAACCCAACTCCTGTTGGATTAAAATACATTGACCACATGGTAGGAAATGTTGGTTGGGGTGAGATGAACACTTGGGTAAAATGGTACGAAGAGGTTATGGGATTTGTTAATTTCTTATCATTTGATGACAAACAAATTCATACTGAATACTCTGCTTTAATGAGTAAAGTAATGAGTAATGGTAATGGAAGAATTAAATTCCCTATCAATGAACCAGCCAAAGGAAACAAACGTTCTCAAATTGAAGAATATTTAGATTTCTATGAAGGGCCTGGAGTTCAACACATAGCTGTTGCAACAGATGATGTAATTAAAACAGTTGGAGAATTAAAAGCAAGAGGGGTTGAATTTTTACCAGCACCTCCACAAGCTTATTACGATGAAATACCAGCTCGTTTGGGTTCTCACATGGACATGATGAAAGAAGACATTAAAGAACTTCAAAAATTATCCATTTTAGTTGATGCAGACGAAGAAGGATATTTATTGCAAATTTTCACTAAACCTGTTGAAGATAGACCAACTTTATTTTTTGAAATCATTCAACGAATGGGAGCTAAAGGATTTGGAGCAGGAAACTTTAAAGCATTGTTTGAATCTATCGAAAGAGAACAAGCTAAAAGAGGAACGCTTTAGGGAAATTCTAGATGCTAGATACTAGAGACTAGACGTTAGATTTTAGATTATAAAAAATAGGTGTCCGAGAAATCGAGACACCTATTTTTTTGGGTTCAAAATGTTTAACAACCTTAAATAATTACCCATTAAATATTATTGAATCACACTAGACAACCATCTCTCCATTCTTTCATGACTAATGCTCTTTCTGTCGGCAATATCATGCACTTGTTCTTCTGAAATTTTACCTAATCCAAAATATTTAGCTTGTGGGTGTCCAAAATACCAACCACTTACAGAACTTGCTGGCTTCATCGCTAAGCTATCAGTCAAAGAAACGCCAGTTATTTCTGTAGCGTTTAACAATTCAAACAATCCTGTTTTTTCAGTATGGTCTGGACAAGCTGGATAACCAGGTGCAGGACGAATACCTCTATAACTTTCTTTAATTAATTCTTCGTTAGATAGTTCCTCTTGATTAGCGTAACCCCAAATGTCTTTTCTAACTTTTTCGTGCATGCATTCTGCAAATGCTTCTGCTAAACGGTCAGCTAAAGCTTTTACCATGATTGAATTATAATCGTCATGATCGGCTTCGAAACGAGCTACGTGTTCATATAAACCAATTCCTGTTGTTACTACAAATCCTCCTACGTAATCTTTCAGTTCAGTTGTTTTAGGAGCAATGAAATCAGCCAAAGCAATGTTTGGTTGACCAGCAGTTTTCTTCGTTTGTTGTCTTAAACTATGTTGAATAAGCGCAACTTCAGTTCTTGACTCATCGGTGTAAATTTCAATATCATCTCCAATGGAATTAGCAGGATAAATTCCGACAACAGCATTGGCTGAAATCCATTTTTCAGAAACTATTTTAGCTAACATTTGCTGTGCATCTTCAAAAAGTTTCGTCGCTTCTTTTCCTACAACTTCATCTGATAATATATTTGGGTACCTTCCGTGTAACTCCCAAGTTTGAAAGAAAGGTGTCCAGTCAATATAAGGTACTAATTCTTCCAAAGGAAAATCCTTAAAAATTTGTTTACCAAGCTTTGATGGTACTTTTAAATCTTCTTGTTTCCAATCAATTACAAACTTATTATTTCTTACCTCTTCTAGGCTCAACAATTGTTTTCTACCTCTACTTTTTTCGTGGTGACTTCTAACACGATCATACTCTGTTCTTAAGTCAGATACAAAAAGGTCTTTTTTAGGCCCCAATAAACTTTCAACAACCGTTACAGAACGAGAAGCATCCAATACATGTACCGTTTGACCTTTCTTGTAATTTTGTTCAATTTTTACTGCAGTATGCACTTTAGAAGTTGTTGCTCCACCAATCATTAACGGTATAGATAAATTAGCTCTTTCCATTTCTTTCGCAACCGTAACCATTTCGTCTAAAGAAGGAGTGATTAATCCGCTTAACCCTATTACATCAACGTTTTCTTCAATTGCTCTTTGAATAATTTTATCAGCAGGAACCATAACTCCCATGTCGATCACTTCGTAATTGTTACACGCTAATACCACTCCAACGATATTTTTCCCAATATCATGAACATCTCCTTTCACGGTTGCCATCAAGATTTTACCAGAGAAGGACTGAACGCCATCTTTTTCCGCTTCAATAAAAGGTAGTAAATAAGCAACAGCTTTTTTCATTACTCGAGCAGATTTCACAACCTGAGGAAGAAACATTTTTCCACTTCCAAATAAATCTCCAACAATGTTCATTCCATCCATTAAAGGACCTTCAATCACTTCAATTGGACGAGCAAATAATTGACGACATTCTTCCGTGTCTTCCTCAATAAATTCTACTAAACCTTTTACAAGTGCGTGTGATAAACGTTCTTTTACTGGAGCATTTCTCCAAGATAAATCAACTTCTTTTTTCTTTCCGTCACCTTTTACTGTTTCAGCAAGCTCTAATAAACGTTCTGTTGCATCAGGTCTTCGGTTCAGTAAAACATCTTCAACATACGTTAATAATTCTTTATCGATATCATCGTAAACCTCCAACATTGTCGGGTTCACAATCCCCATATCCATTCCTTCTTTAATCGCATGGTATAAAAAAGCAGAATGCATCGCCTCCCTCACTTTATCATTTCCTCTGAAAGAAAAAGAAACATTTGAAACACCACCACTTACGTGCGCTCCAGGTAGATTTTCTCTAATCCAGCGAGTCGCTCTGAAAAAGTCAACAGCATTGTTGTTGTGTTCTTCCATTCCTGTAGCAACAGGGAAAATATTTGGATCGAAAATAATATCGTTTTGATTGAAATGAACTTTGTTTACTAAAACATCATAAGATCGCTTACAAATCTCAATTCTACGTTCATAAGAATCTGCTTGTCCATCTTCATCAAAAGCCATGACAATAACAGCTGCACCATAACGTTTGATTAATTTCGCTTGTTTAATGAAATTTTCCTCGCCCTCTTTTAAAGATATTGAATTCACAACACCTTTACCTTGAATGCATTTTAAACCAGCTTCAATGATTTCCCATTTAGAACTGTCAATCATAATAGGAACACGAGAAATATCAGGTTCAGACGCAATTAAATTCAAAAACTTAATCATCGCTTCTTTTCCGTCAATCATTCCTTCATCCATGTTGATGTCAATGATTTGAGCACCACCTTCAACTTGATCACGAGCAACGGCCAAAGCTGCTTCGAAATCTTCGTCCTTAATCATTCTTAAGAATGCTCTTGAACCAGTTACATTAGTACGTTCACCAACATTTACGAAATTACTTTCAGGGGTAACAATTAACGGTTCTAATCCAGAAAGTTTTAAAGTTACATCTGTTTTATTCGACATTTGATTCAATTTTATTAATCACTCTTGGTTTATATTGTGCAGCTAAATCAGCTATTTCTCTAATGTGTTCAGGAGTTGTACCACAACAACCTCCTATAATATTCATTAAGTTTTCGTCTAAAAACTCTTTAATTTGTCCTGCCATCATTTCTGGAGATTCGTCGTATTTACCAAATTCGTTTGGTAAACCAGCATTTGGGTGGGCACTCACATTAAATGGACTTTTCTGATCTAGAATTTGTAGGTATGGACGCATCATTGAAGCACCTAAAGCACAATTCAAACCAACGCTTAAAAGTGGCATGTGTGAAATTGAGATTAAAAAAGCTTCTGTCGTTTGTCCAGTTAAAGTCCTTCCACTTTGATCGGTAATTGTACCCGAAACCATAATTGGTAATTTCACGCCCCTTTCTTCATATACTTCATCGATAGCAAACAAAGCAGCTTTTGCATTTAAAGTATCAAAAACAGTTTCAACCAATAAAATATCAACACCACCATCCATCAAAGCATTTACTTGATCTTTATATGCTCCAACCAAATCATCAAAAGAAATAGCTCTAAAACCAGGGTCGTTTACATCTGGAGAAATAGATGCCGTTCTATTTGTTGGACCGATAGATCCTGCAACAAAACGGGGTTTATCAGGATTTTTAGCTGTGATTTCATCCGCTACTTTTTTAGCGATTTTTGCACTGTGAAAATTAATATCATAGACATATTTCTCCAAGTTATAATCCGCTTGAGCAATCCAAGTACCAGAAAAAGTATTTGTCTCAGCTATATCTGCTCCAGCTTCAAAATATTGTCTGTGAATATCTTCAATGATTTCAGGTCTTGTTAAAGAAAGTAAATCATTATTTCCTTTTAAAGAATCGGGATGATTTTCAAACCAACCTTTTCTAAAATCTTCTTCTTCTAATTTATGGCGTTGAATCATAGTACCCATTGCACCATCAAGAACAAGGATTCTTTCTTTTAAAATATCTTCAATTTTTTTCATTCCAAACAAGTTTAATGTTTTAAAACTGAACGTTTAATTAACTGTATGAAGGAAAGAAATTTTGAATTAAAATTCTATCAACTTATCTTTTTTAGTCAAATGACTAATTGGATTTGGCACCTATTCCGAGGTCGGAGGTTGCCAAGGTTTCACAGGGCCTATCCCTCCACCTTTCTTCATAAGTTATTTAAATGAACTTATACAAAGGTAAGTTGAAAATTCATAAAAAACAATACATCACCTTTGTAAAATATTCAATTAAGTATTATCTGACATTATGACAAGAAAATAAATAGGCACAAAAATTGACTTTATTAGAACATGAAAAAAAAACATCCATTTGGCTCCAGCTTAGAAGCTTTCTTTTATCCTTTTCTACTGCTTTGTGTTTTATGGCTCATATACTGGGGAGATCATATACTATCATTTAACTTTTATAAATTAGGAGTATTACCAAGAACTTTAGAAGGGTTAAAAGGAATATTTTTCATGCCTTTCATTCACTCTAAAAATGACGTATCTCATATCATTAATAATTCATCACCAATCTTTATTTTACTTGCTGCTTTAATCTACTTTTATAAAGATATTGCAATTAAGGTCTTTACTTACATTTGGATTTTAACAGGTTTATTCGTTTGGGTCTACGCTCAAAACAAAGGCAGTTATCATATTGGTATAAGCGGAATAATATACGGCTTAGCAGCATTTTTGTTTACGAGTGGTTTTATTCGGAAATTTCTCCCTCTTCAAGCTATTTCATTATTTGTTGCTTTTATATACGGCAGTATGATTTGGGGAGTGTTTCCAATGGAAGAAAGAATCTCATGGGAAGGACATTTAATGGGATTAGTAATTGGTATTGTTTTAGCTAACGTTTATAAAAAGGAAGGTCCTGAACGTCCTAAATTTCAATATGAAATAGAAAAAGAAATGGGAATAGAGCCCCCAGATTTGGAGGGGATCTGGAGAGAGAATGTTAGAATACTCCAGGAAAAAGAAGAGTTGGAACGTTTGAAAGAAATTGAAAAAGAAAATTCAACTCATAATTATAAAGTTCAGTATCATTTTAAGCCAAATAGTGGGAAAGAAAAGGATCAAGTGTAAAAGTTGGGGGGGCTAATTATTTCTTCCGATACTTTTTTAAGCTGAAAAAAGTATCCAAAAACAGCTTTTTCAATTTTACAAGGAACTTTTTACGTTCCGTTTCACTCCACAAAAACCGCG
>Ga0228634_1001136_pt1 | contig 16241 bp, 13 predicted proteins | sample 42DmetaG_FD_190063 | JGI IMG/M metagenome (GOLD analysis project Ga0228634, IMG submission 190063) | Seawater microbial communities from Monterey Bay, California, United States - 42D | ecosystem: Environmental > Aquatic > Marine > Coastal | place: USA: California | collected 2016-09-27 | reverse complement strand
TTCAATGGGGCCAACGGGCGAAATCATGGCCCCCCTCGGCCCCCTCACCCATGCGGACGCGGTTGAGATGTTCCATGAACAGGCAGAGGGCCTAAAAGAAGGCGGCGCAGACGTTTTGTGGGTTGAGACGATCTCGGCCCCCGAGGAATACGCCGCTGCCGCCGAGGCCGCGAAACTGGCCGGTATGCCGTGGTGCGGCACCATGAGCTTTGATACCGCTGGGCGCACAATGATGGGCATGACCTCAAACGCGATGGCAGCGATGGTCGAAAAATTGGACCATCCGCCCGTGGCATTCGGTGCAAATTGTGGGGTTGGCGCATCGGACTTGCTGCGCACCGTCCAAGGGTTTGCGGCCACCGGCACGACCCGCCCGATCATCGCCAAAGGCAACGCAGGCATCCCCAAATACCATGATGGGCACATCCACTACGACGGCACGCCCGAAGTGATGGCCACCTATGCAACAATGGCCCGCGACAGTGGCGCGCACATCATTGGCGGCTGCTGTGGGACTATGCCCGAACACCTTCGCGCCATGCGCCAAGCACTTGAAACACGGCCCAAAAGCGACGCGCCCGACATGGACGCCATCGCGCAGGCCTTGGGTGGGTTTTCATCTGAAAGCGACGGCACCAACGCAGACACAACGCCCCAGCCGCGCACCACACGCCGCCGCCGCCGCGCCTAAGTTGGCGTGACGGAAAGCATAAAATACACATCAAAATGACCGAAAGCGTCGGTGCGAGAACGGGCAATGTCGCAAACGAGAGCGTCGTTTCTGCGACACTCCGGCACACCGAACCTGACCCAATCGCGCTAGGGGGAGACCGCGCCATGTCTGAACAAGAAGATGACATCATCCTGAGTGAACTGGATGACAATGAACTCGTCCAACAGATGTACGACGACCTGTACGATGGCCTGAAGGAAGAGATTGAGGAAGCCGTTGAAATTCTGCTGGAACGCGGATGGGCCCCTTACCGCATCCTGACCGAGGCTTTGGTGGGCGGCATGACCGTAGTCGGAAACGATTTCCGCGATGGTATCTTGTTTGTCCCAGAGGTTTTGCTGGCCGCGAATGCCATGAAGGGTGGGATGTTCATCCTCAAGCCGCTCCTGGCCGAAACTGGCGCGCCCCGCGTCGGCAAAATGGTCATTGGCACCGTTAAAGGTGACATTCACGACATCGGCAAAAACCTCGTATCCATGATGATGGAAGGCGCGGGTTTTGAGGTTGTCGACCTAGGCATCAACAACGCTGTTGAGACTTACCTTGAGGCGCTCGAAGCCGAAAAACCCGACATCCTTGGCATGTCTGCCCTGCTGACCACGACAATGCCCTATATGAAGGTCGTCATCGACACGATGGTCGAAAAGCAGATCCGCGACGATTACATCGTCCTCGTGGGGGGTGCGCCTTTGAACGAGGAATTCGGCAAGGCCATCGGTGCGGACGCTTACTGCCGTGATGCGGCTGTCGCCGTCGAAACGGCCAAGGAATGGGTCGCACGCAAGCACAACCAAATGGCCGCAGGCTAAGGCGCAATGGCGCTGGCAGATACACCTGTCTGCGACTTTGGCTGGCCCGCCCCGCGCTTCGCACTCAGCGATCCAAGCGGAAAATTATATGACAGCCGGGACCTTATGGGCCCCGGCGGCTTATTGGTCGCATTCATTTGCAATCACTGCCCCTATGTTATTTGCATCGCAGAGCGGCTTGCGATGGACCTAAATGCCCTTCAGGCACAGGGCGTGGGCGTCGTGGCGATCATGTCCAATGACTATGACACCTACCCCGCAGATGCTCCGGACAAGATGGCCACTTTTGCCCAAAGGCATGGCTTCGACTTTCCTTATCTCGTGGATATGGATCAATCGGTTGCGCGCGCGTTTGGGGCCGTCTGCACGCCCGACTTTTTTGGCTTTAACGCAAGCGGCGCGTTGCAGTACCGTGGGCGGCTAGATGATGGCGGACACGGGGCCAATGCCCCACGCCGTCCGGAACTGCGCGCTGCCATGCTCCAAATCGCGGATACGGGCACCGGGCCACGGGATCAAATCGCTTCAATGGGATGTTCACTCAAATGGCGTTAGATGATGATGCACTCACCGATCACGGGCTCACCGCCAAGGGCGCGGGCCGTATTCTGCTGTTGGCCTGCGGGGCTTTGGCGCGTGAGCTGATCGACCTGCGCGATGCCAACGGGTGGGATCACATGGATCTGCACTGCCTGCCTGCAATCCTGCACAACACCCCAGACCGCATCCCCGATGCCGTGCGCGCGGCCGTGGAAAAACATCATGCCGGGTATGAGACGATCTTAGTCGTCTATGCGGATTGCGGCACCGGCGGGATGCTGCAAAAGGCCTGTGCCGAGCTTGGGGTTGAGATGATCGAGGGCCCCCATTGCTACAGCTTTTTTGAGGGCAACGCCGCTTTTGCCGCCCGCGAAGAGTTCACAGCCTTCTACCTGACGGATTTCCTCGTGCGCCAATTCGACGCTTTTGTGACCAAGCCCCTTGGCCTCGATCGCCACCCCGAGTTGCGTGATATGTACTTCGCCCACTATGAAACGCTCGTATATCAGGCCCAAACCGACGATCCCGAGCTAACAAAAAAGGCGCAAATCTGTGCCGACCGCCTTGGGCTGCGGTTTGAGCGGCGCTTTACCGGTTATGGCGATTTGGACCCTGTTCTGCGCGCACTTTAGAGGCTGGATGCGCTTGCCCCTTTCCCTCGGGCCACGCCCGGTTTAGAAGGCCCGCACACAGACGCGGGAGCCGACATGCAAGAGCCAGCCATCACCCCAGACCTGATCGCAGCCCACGGCCTTACGCCCGACGAATACGACAGCATTCTGGACATCATCGGCCGCGCGCCGACCTTCACCGAGCTGGGAATTTTCTCGGCGATGTGGAATGAGCATTGCTCCTACAAATCCTCCAAGAAATGGCTGCGCACCCTGCCCACCGAGGGCCCCCAAGTCATTTGTGGCCCCGGTGAAAACGCTGGCATCGTGGATATTGGAGATGGTCAAGCCGTTGTTTTCAAGATGGAAAGCCACAACCACCCGTCCTACATTGAACCCTACCAAGGTGCTGCGACCGGCGTCGGCGGCATCCTGCGGGACGTGTTCACAATGGGCGCCCGCCCGATTGCCGCGATGAACGCGCTATCGTTTGGCGAACCCGCACACCACAAAACTCGCCAATTGGTTCACGGCGTCGTCGAAGGCGTTGGCGGCTACGGCAACTGCTTTGGCGTGCCAACCGTCGGCGGCGAAGTCCGGTTCCACGCAGCTTATAACGGCAACTGCCTGGTGAACGCGTTCGCCGCGGGCCTCGCGGATGCCGACAAGATTTTCTACTCCGCCGCCTCCGGCGTTGGAATGCCAGTGGTATATTTGGGCGCGAAAACCGGGCGTGACGGCGTTGGCGGGGCGACAATGGCCTCGGCTGAGTTCGACGACACGATCGAAGAAAAACGCCCAACGGTTCAGGTCGGTGACCCCTTCACCGAAAAACGCCTGATGGAAGCCACCCTCGAGTTGATGGCAACCGGCGCTGTTATCTCAATCCAAGATATGGGCGCTGCGGGTCTGACCTGCTCGGCCGTGGAAATGGGCGATAAAGGCGGGCTTGGCGTCCGCCTCGACCTAGAGCGCGTGCCCGTCCGCGAAAACGCGATGACGGCCTACGAAATGATGCTCTCCGAAAGCCAAGAGCGGATGCTGATGGTTCTCAAGCCTGAGCTTGAGGCCGAGGCAAAAGCCGTGTTCGACAAATGGGACCTCGACTTTGCGATCGTGGGTGAAACCATCGCCGAAGATCGTTTCTTGATCATGCATAACGGCGAGACAAAAGCTGATCTGCCGCTATCAAAGCTGGCGTCCTCGGCCCCTGAATACGACCGCCCTTGGGTGCCCACACCAGCCGCTGAACCGTTGGAGGATGTGCCCGGGATCGACCCAATTGACGGCCTCAAGGCGCTTTTGGCGTCCCCCAACTATTGCGCCCGCAACTGGGTATTTGAGCAATACGACACGATGGTCATGGCCGACAGTGCCTGCCTTCCGGGCACAGGCGCAGGGGTGATCCGGGTGCATGGCACCGACAAGGCGCTGGCGTTCACCTCTGACGTGACGCCGCGCTACGTCAAAGCCAACCCCGAGGAAGGCGGCAAACAAGCCGTCGCCGAAGCCTATCGCAACCTTGTGTCAAAGGGTGCCAAGCCGCTCGCCAGCACCGACAACCTGAATTTCGGCAATCCCGAAAAGCCCGAGATCATGGGCCAATTTGTGGGCGCGATCAAGGGGATCGGTGCCGCCTGCGCCGCGCTCGATATGCCCATCGTTTCGGGCAACGTGTCGCTTTATAATGAAACCGACGGTCAGGGGATTTTGCCCACGCCTACGATTGGCGCCGTGGGTCTGCTCAACTCGCTCGACGATGCGATCCTCGGTGATGTCCGCGAAGGCCACATGGCGATCTTGGTCGGTGAAACGACGGGTCATCTGGGGCAATCCGCCCTTTTGGCTGAGGTCTTTAACCGTGAAGACGGCGATGCACCCCACGTCGACCTAGAGGCCGAGGCGCGCAACGGTCAATTCATCCTCGACAACGCAGCGAATATCAACGCATGTACCGATTTGTCCGATGGTGGCCTCGCGATGGCGGCATTTGAGTTGGCGGAAGCCAGCGGCGTTGGCGTGACATTGGACGCGAGCGATACCCCGACTTTGTTCGGCGAAGACCAAGCTCGATATTTGATCGCCTGCTCCTTCGACAAGGCCGAAGCTTTGATGGTTGCCGCAGCTCAAGCCGGGGTTCCGCTCACGACCGTTGGCCGCTTCGCGGGCAGCGATGTGACCCTTGGTGGCACCAGTGTTCCGCTGGCTGAACTCGCTGAGGTGTATCGCACCACGTTCGCAGCTACTTTCGCGTAACACAGCATACTCGGGCGCGCCTTTAGGTGGTGCGCCCTAATCCATCAGCAGTTGCAGGCCTCCCATTCGTTTCCCGGCATTGGGGTCACGTTTTTTTATGCATATGTGGCCCCACCTGCCCCGGAAGTCGCGTCCCCTCCCCTTGCGGGGCCGCGCTTGCCCATCTACATCTAGGGCAGGCAACATCCGGAGACCGCACATGCCAATGCAAGCCCATGAAATTGAAAGCCTCCTGCGTGAGAGTTTTCCCGACGCGACCATCGAAGTGCAGGGCGATGACGGTGTTCATATGGCCGCCATGGTCGTTGATGCCTCTTTCAAGGGCAAAAATCGCGTGCAGCAGCAGCGTGCCGTTTATGCCGCGCTCAAAGGCAAAATGGACGGCCCCTCCGGGGAATTGCATGCTCTGGCGTTAACCACAAAAGCGCCAGAATGACACTTGGCGGCCTTCTGGCAGGCATGAGCGTGCTCGTGCTGGTCCTACTGGCCGCCCGCGCCGTTCAAGCCGTGCGCACCGAACACAAGTCAAAGCGCGGGATCGATCCGGGCCGTGGCGACACCTTAATCGACGTTAACTATGCTTCAGGCGGCGGTGGCGGTGGCCATTCTACGACAATCCGGGTCCCCAAAGACCCGCAGGAATATGCAAAGGCCTTTGTGCCAAAGGATGCGTCCCAAGACGGACCAAATGAGAGGAACGACTGATGTCTGACACCAACACCAAGATCGAAGAACTGGTCAAAAGCAGTGACGTTGTACTGTTCATGAAGGGGACCAAGTCCATGCCCCAGTGCGGTTTTTCCAGCCGCGTGGCCGGTGTGCTCAACTTTATGGGCCTTGAATATATCGATGTGAACGTTCTTGCGAACGAAGATATCCGCCAAGGCATCAAGGACTTTTCCGACTGGCCAACAATCCCTCAGCTTTATGTCAAAGGTGAGTTCGTGGGCGGCTGCGATATCATCACCGAAATGACCCTGTCGGGTGAGTTGGACAGCATGCTGGAAGAAAACGGCGTGACCTTCAACAAAGAGGCTGCGGACAAGATTCGCGAAGCCAACGCCTAGCATGTGGGCTGTGCGCGGGCCGTGTGTATGGCCCGCGTTTTCGGCGACGATACCGAACGGGTTTGTGCGTGGCCAAAAGTCCGATCGTGGTTAATCCCAACGCGCCCACGACTCCTGCTGCAATCACCCGAACCACACCGAAATTCCACGGCGATGGTGCCGAATACGGCCCGTCGGGTGGTGGCAAGAGCTGGATCTGACCGATCAGCGATATCCCTTTTCGGTGGCTATCCGAAAAGATGAGCCCCTTTTCCATCCCCCATTTCCCCGCGTCCAAACGATCAACGCCCGCGGGCCGCTGCGCGTAATGCTTCACTGAATGGTGGGCGACCGGTTTGGCATCAGCCCCCCGTCCCTTCCGGATCAATTCCGCACGACCACGTTTTTTTGCAACCGAGCCAGGGTCAGGCACCTGCCAGTTCGCACCAATGTCAGGCTGGATAACAGACGCCGCACCCTGCACGGGCCACGTCAGTAGGAACATACATCCAAGTAGTAAAAAAGCACGCATGGGGGCTCCCTCAGTCGCGGCAGTCAATCACTGCCACAGGCCTAGCCCCTCATGCTTAATGAACCTCTAAGTCGGGCATTTTTCTTCTTTACCAAGGTTACTCAGCTGCCCGACCCCAAAGAGCCCTATCTTTCGTCCGCGCGGCCTTTGCCAAGGTGCTTGCGCAAACGGGACGGCGTCGATCTTGTCTTGCCTTTGAAGGGGTTAGCATCCGATTGCGACCGCAGGAACAACCGCACAGGCGTGCCGGGCATATCAAAATCCTCACGCAAACCGTTAACAAGGTAACGCGTGTAGCTTGCGGGCATTTTGTCAGGGTGCGAGCACATCACAACAAAGCCCGGTGGACGGGTCTTTGCCTGTGTCATATAGCGGAGTTTAATACGTTTTCCCTGTGGCGCGGGGGGCGGGTGCGCCTCAACCATGCCCGTGAGCCAGCGGTTCAATTGCGATGTGCTAACCCGGCGGTTCCAAACGGAATGGGCCTTCATGATGGCCTGTTGCAGCCGGTCTAACCCACGCCCAGTCTTGGCCGATACGGTCACAAGCGGCGCGCCCCGCAACTGCGGCAAGAGACGCTCAAACTGCTCTCTCAGGTCGCGGAGCTTTTCTTGTTTGTTCGGCTCGATATCCCATTTGTTCACAGCCACGACAACGGCACGGCCCTCACGTTCGGCCAGATCGGCGATACGCAAGTCCTGTTGTTCAAACGGAATTTCCGCGTCCAACAGTACAACAACAACCTCTGCAAACTTGACCGCACGCAACCCGTCGGACACCGAGAGCTTTTCGAGCTTTTCCACGACCTTGGCGCGCTTGCGCATACCAGCGGTGTCGAAAATCCGCATTGGGACACCGTCCCAATCGAAAGGCAGCGCAATAGAGTCACGCGTGATCCCCGCCTCAGGACCGGTCAGCAAACGCTCTTCACCGATGATTTTGTTAATCAGTGTTGATTTACCTGCGTTCGGCCGCCCTACAACCGTGATTTTTAACGGCTTCTTTACGGTTGGGGCAAAATCGGGCAGCTCTTCGCCGTCTTCGATGTCCCAATCAATCTCGACATCTGTCTCGGTCTCATCAACCTCGGCAGCTTCTTCGGCGGCCTCAATCAGCGGACGCAGCATGCCGGCCAACTCGGCCATCCCCTCACCGTGCTCAGCCGATAAGGCAAGCGGCTCCCCGAGGCCGAGCGCGTATGCCTCTAGCAGACCGGCCTCAGCGGCACGGCCCTCCGCCTTGTTGGCAGCCAGCAAAACAGTGCCCCCTTTGCGGCGCAGAATATCGGCAAACACTTCGTCCGCAGGAGAAACGCCCACGCGGGCATCAATCACGAACAGCGCAACATCGGCCATCTCAACCGCGCGCTCCGTCAGGCGGCGCATGCGCCCCTGCAGGCTGTCGTCTGTCGCCTCTTCTAGGCCCGCCGTGTCGATCACGGTAAAGCGCAGATCACCGAGCCGTGCCTCACCTTCACGCAGGTCGCGGGTCACACCCGGCTGGTCATCGACCAACGCAAGACGTTTGCCCACAAGGCGGTTAAACAGGGTCGATTTACCCACATTGGGGCGGCCGACAATGGCGAGGGTCAGAGACATGATGGACTCACTGCAGGAATAAGACCCCGCCCTTACCCCACTCCTGCGGCGATCTCAACGGTAGGCGTGCAAAGTCCCGCGGCCACCCAGCACATAGAGCGTGTCGTTCATCACAATCGGACGGGACGCGCCGCCACCGGGAATGTCGCTTTCGTGGGTTTGGGCCCCAGTTTCGGGGTCAAATCCGCGCAAAACGCCATCTGTTGCGGCCAACCACAACTGTCCCCCCGCAAGGATAGGCCCAAAGTGGGCGTAAACGGTTTTGCGGCGGTTCAGGCGATTGGCCGCAAAGAACGGCAGATCAGCGGCCCATATTTGCGCGCCTGTTTCGGCATCAAGGCGGACGAGTTGGTTGCGGTCGGTCACGAAATAGACCGAACCCGCGACGGGCAGAGCCGGGCTCAGCGCGCCCTCGGTCGCTGTCCAGTTGCGGGCGCCCGAGAACGCATCCATCGAAACCATGCGGCCCGCTGGCGTGCCCGCGTACAGCGTGCGGCCAGCGACCACAGGATCAGACGCAATGTCCGACAGGTTGCTATAGGCCACGCCACGGCGGTTTCCCGCAACGGTGCTGCCCCAAACGCGGATGCCGGACTGACGCAGAGCGGCAATCAACTCACCCGAACCAAGCGGAAAGATCACCAAACGATCTGTCAAAGCGGGTGCAGGCGCGCCTGCAAGTGTTGCAACAACCGGCGCGCCGGGCAGTTCCCAGCGGATGCGGCCATCGCTCAAATCAATCGCCCAAGCCCGGCTATCGCGGCTGACGAGATAGGCGAACCCACCACCAAACGTGGGTGAGGTCAGGGGCGCATCAAGACGTTGCACCCATTGCTCTGCCCCCGTCTCAGGGTCCAGCGCGTGAAAATTACCAAATCCCGTGGTCGCATAGAGCACACCATCGTGCAGCCCAAGCCCACCGCCCGATGCGTCGCCATCACGTTCATACGCAGGGGTCAGATCGGCGCGCCAAAGCACATCACCGGCCTCAGACACGGCCGTAACCGCGCCCTCTGCATCCATCGCAAAAATCCGACCATCCGCCGCGACGGGATCAACCGTCAAAAGCGTGCGGCGCCCATTGCCTTTGCCGATCCCAACCGACCAGACGCGTTCGGGCGTAGCTGACAGCGCGGCATGGGGCATTACCCCCGCCGCAGAGCCAGTCCGCACAGGCCAAGCATCAATGGTTTGAGCCGCCGGAAGCGTTATAGCCTGCGCCTGCGCAAAGGCCTCTTGGCTGAGCGTTACGGCCGTATCCGCCCGCACCGGTTCGCGTGTGCCCGGCAAGATCGTGGCACGCTGTGAGCATGCCGACATCAGCACCAAGGCCACCCCTAGGATCGCTACGTGTTTCATGCCTGTGCCCTCGGTTCGTCATCTTTGCCGTCACGCGGCGGTTTCATCCCCGGGTGTGACCCCCGATACTGCGTTATGCAGGTGTTGGGTTGCCCCCAAGTGCAACAATCACCTGCAACGCACGGCGGCGCAAGGTGTCTGTCGCGCCCGGCTCTTCTAGCAGTTGTTGCAACAATGTGATCGCACCAGAGGCATTGCCCGCCTCAAGCTGACGCAAAGCCTGTTGCTCGATCGCCAGCGGGCGGAACGGCGTGCCCGGTGTGGCCAATTCTTCAAGAATGCGTGTGTCCCGTGCCCCGTCACCGGTGCCGCCCGACATCTGCGCCTTTAACAGTGCCAATTGGCGGTACAGCGGCGGCAGGCCGTCCGTCTCGGCCAAGGTTTGTAGAGCCGCAGCCGTTTCAGCACGATCAGCGCCATCCACCGCCCCTGTGCTGGCCAACAGCAAGGTCTTGACCAGCTCTTGGTTCGCGTCGGCGGTGGGCAATTCTTCTAGCAGGGTTGGGTTTGCATCCCCGGCCAACCCGGCCAGAACCGCGTCCCCAAAGGCCTGCGCCTGCGCTTGGGCGCGCGCCTTGCTCCATTCATTATATGCTGCCCCGCCAACGAGGCCGAAAATGATCAATCCCGCAAGCCAGCCCCATTTACGCATCAGCGCAAACAGCTTGTCGCGGCGCACCTCTTCGGTGACTTCTTCGATAAAACTGTCTGTATTGGACATGATCTGCTCCCCAAACGCCACGAGACGACCCCCTGGGCCACCCGATCCTCACCCCGCATTTAGCCCAGCCGGCATAAGGATGCCAAGGCGAAAGGCATCCGTCGCGACACCTTGCAAAAAACGACAACAGTGCATAAACCTGAACTGACCGGTTCAGAAAGTGCAGGCTTAGCCGCACCCTGAGCCCACGGGTCGTGCCATAACGCCTACGTTGGAGCCCTAAATGAAATTCTTTCCGCTGGTTACAGCCGTTCTTGTGACCGTTATTTTGTTCTTTGCAGTCCTCCAGCGGGACGTGCTGTTTAATTTCGCCGGGCGGGATACCGATGCAGGGGCCGCACCTGAGGGGGTCGAACCGCAACCGCAGCAGACGGTCGCCCAGACGAATTCAAGCACCGCAGAAGCGGGTGGTATTGCCGTGATGGCCCGCGCCTCTGTCGCGCAAAACATCGAAAACGCTGTATTGCTGCGCGGTCAGACCGAAGCGGCCCGCGATGTTATCGTGCGCGCCGAAACAAGTGGCACGGTTGTCTCCGAACCCCTGCGCAAGGGCGCCCGGGTTGATCAGGGCACATTGCTGTGCCGCCTTGATCCCGGCACCCGCGGCGCGACATTAGCGGAAGCCGAGGCGCGTTTGGCCGAAGCTCGCGCCCGCGTCCCCGAAGCCGCCGCACGCGTCGCCGAAGCGGAAGCCCGCGTCCATGAAGCCGAAATCAACGAAGTTGCTGCCAGCCAATTGTCTGAGGGCGGCTTTGCCTCTGCCACCCGCGTGGCCAACGCCGAAGCCGCGCTTAGCTCTGCCAAGGCCACGCTGAGTGCCGCGAAATCGGGCCTCGAAAGTGCGGGTGCGGGTATCCGTGCCGCCGAAGCCACCGTTGACCGCGCGCAGGATGATCTGGGGAAACTCGACATCAGCGCACCATTCTCTGGCCTGTTGGAAAGCGATAGCGCCGAGTTGGGATCGCTTTTGCAGGCGGGTGACCCTTGCGCCACTGTCATCCAGTTGGACCCCATTAAACTGGTGGGCTTTGTCCCTGAAACGCAGCTTGGCCTCATTGAGGTCGGCGCGAATGCCGGCGCGCAGCTGGCCTCCGGCGAGGATTTGCGCGGCAACGTTACGTTTCTGGCCCGCTCGGCGGATGAAACCACCCGCACCTTCCGCGTCGAAGTCACCGTGCCCAACCCCGACTGGTCCCTGCGTGACGGCCAAACAGCCGAAATCGTAATCACCGGAGGCGGGATGCGCGCGCATCTTTTGCCCGCATCCTCGCTGACGCTGGATGACCGGGGCGTTCTGGGCGTGCGCATCATTGATGCCGAACGCCGCGCACAGTTTGCCGCTGTCACCGTCATCCGCGACACAGTTAACGGCGTATGGGTTAGCGGTCTGCCAGAGGCGGCAGACGTTATCCTGATCGGTCAGGAATACGTGACCGATGGCGTACCCGTCGTGCCCAGCTTTGAGGAACTCAGCCAATGACAGGCATCGTCGATTGGGCCGCTGAACGGGCCCGCATGGTCATAGCCTTCGTGATCCTGTCGATCATGGCGGGCACGTTGGCCTACGTGGGCCTGCCCAAAGAGGGTGAGCCGGACATCGACATTCCGGGCGTCTTCGTCTCGGTCCCCTTCCCCGGCATCTCGGCCACGGACAGCGAAAAGCTGCTGGTCAAGCCGATGGAAACCAAACTCAAAGAGCTAGACGGCCTCCAAAGCATGACCGCCACCGCATCTGAGAGTTTTGCGGGCATCTTCCTTGAGTTCGAATTTGGCTGGGACAAAAGCGCGACCATCGCCGATGTGCGCGACAAGATGAACCAAGCCGAGGCGGAATTCCCCGAGGGTGGCGAGCAATACGAAATCTCTGAGATTAACTTCTCGGAGTTCCCCATTCTGGTCGTCAGCCTCTCGGGTCCTGTGCCAGAACGCACCCTGCTGCGGCTGGCCCAAGACCTCCAGACCGAACTGGAAGGCATGGGCGCGGTCCTTGAGGTTGGACTTGCCGGTCACCGCGATGAGATGCTGGAAGTCATTATCGACCCCCTCGCCCTGGAGGCTTATAACGTCACCGCTGGTGAGTTGATCAACGTCGTAACCAACAACAACCTTCTGGTGCCAGCGGGCGCGGTAGAAACCGACCAAGGCGCGTTCCCGATCAAAATCCCGTCCTCCTTCGATGCCCCCGAAGACGTCTATAACCTGCCGGTCAAAACCAACGGCGACCGTGTCGTAACACTCGGTGATCTGGCGCAGATCAACCTGACGTTCGAAGACCCCATCAGCACCGCGCGCTACAACGGTGCGCCCACGGTTGCGTTGCAAGTGATCAAGCGCAAGGGGTTCAACATCATGGATACAGCCGCCGAAGTGCGCGCGGTTGTAGACGCAGAAGTCGCCCAATGGCCCACCGAGTTGCAACGCGCGGTCAGCGTCTCGGCCACGTTGGACCAGTCGCGCACGGTCCGCTCGATGATCTCCCAGCTCGAAGGCTCGGTCCTGACGGCCATCGCACTGGTAATGATCGTGGTGCTGGCGTCACTGGGCACGCGGTCCGCTTTGCTGGTGGGCTTCGCGATCCCGACCTCATTCCTGTTATGCTTTGCACTTCTGGCGGTCATGGGCATCGCGATTTCCAACATCGTGATGTTCGGGCTGATCCTTGCCGTCGGCATGCTTGTGGACGGCGCGATTGTCGTGGTCGAATACGCGGATAAGAAAATCCAAGAAGGCAAAGGCCCAATGCAGGCCTTTGTCGAGGCGGCCAAGCGAATGTTCTGGCCGGTCGTTTCCTCCACGGCGACAACGCTTTGCGCCTTCCTGCCCATGCTATTTTGGCCCGGTGTTCCCGGCGAATTTATGGGGATGCTGCCCGTCACGCTGATCTTCGTGCTCTCGGCGAGCCTTGTGGTGGCCCTGGTTTACTTGCCTGTGATCGGGGGCGTCTCAGCCCGCCTTAGCCGCATTTTTGAGCGCGGCTCAGCGGTCCTGCGGGCTATCCTGCCCTATTGGGCGCGCCTGATCCTCACGGTCTTTGCAGGCTGGCTGATGTTCACCTTTGCGCTGCAAACCATCAACCCTGGCTACATCCTTGGCATATCGCCTGAGACACCTGCCGTCCTCGCAACCCTGCCCGGCGCGCTGCTGTTTGTGGCTTCTGCGATGCTGATGTCGACGGCGCTTGGCTCGGTCACGATTGCCCGCAAGGCGCGCAAGGTGCAGGGCTATCGCCGCACGCCCTTTGGCACGCTGATGCACGCTATCGTCGGCAACCCTGTCATGCCGATTGTTGCGGTGATGGCTGTGATCATCTTTGTGGTCTCGACGTTCAGCTACTTTGGCAAAAACAACAACGGCGTTGAGTTTTTCGTCGAATCCGAGACCGAAGCCGCAATCGTTTACGTTCGTGCCCGCGGGAACCTTTCGCTCGACGAAAAGGACCGTCTGCTCCAACGCGCCGAGGCAGAGGTGCTTGCAACCTCAGGCATTCAATCTGCCTTTGCCTTCGCAGGTGATGGCGGGTTGAACCAAAACACAGGCGGCTCCGCCCCGCCCCGCGACACCATCGGCCAAATCTCGATTGAGATGATACCTTGGGAAGATCGCCCAACCGTTTCGGCCCCGTGGTTCGACATTCCCCTGATCGGCTACACAGTGAACAAAACCATCGTAGACCCTGCGTTTGACGGTGACACGATCGCCGATGATTTGCTGGCCCGCGTGCGTGCAATTCCGGGCATCAAGGCCGACCTGATTGCACAGGACCGTGGCCCCGCCAGCGGCAAGCCCATCCACCTGCGCCTATCAGGCGATGATCCCATCGCCCTTCAAGCGGCCACACAAAGCACGCTAGCCCAGTTCAACGCCACCCCCGGCGTCATCGACATCGAAGACAGCCTGCCCCTGCCCGGCATCGACTGGGAAATCACCGTCGACGTTGAAAAGGCGGGCCGCTTTGGCGCAGACGTCGCGACCGTCGGCGCGATGGTCCAATTGGTCACGCGGGGGCTCTTGCTCGATACGATGCGGGTCCCCTCCTCCGATGAAGAGATCGAGATTCGCGTTCGCCTGCCTGAAAAAGACCGCGTCCTCTCGACGCTCGATAGCCTTAAGGTGCGCACGTCCGGCGGGCTGGTGCCCCTTGCCAACTTCATCACTCGGCAGCCCGTGCCGCGCTTGGCAGAGATCAACCGCTTTGACGGCAAACGCTATTTCGACGTTAAGGCCAATGCCGTGACTGGCGTTCTGATCTATGATCTGACGCCCTTGGACGCAGACGGCGCACCGCTTGAGGATGGCACCGCCCCGCTCGGGCTGGGCTCCGAACTGACGCCCGAACAGGTTGCAGCGGGTGAACCGTATAACCTGCAACTCGTGACCCGTGCGACCGGGATCGGCGCCTTACTGGGCCTATCACAGGACAGCGTGGCGTATCACAATATCACTGAGCTGCGCGGCACCGCAAATCTGGACCAAATCAGCCGTGACGTTGCGGATGGTAAGTCACAGGTTACTTATGTTCCCCTCACTCCGAATGAGCGGATCGCCACCCTTAACGAATGGCTCGACACCAATCCATTCCCCGCGACTGTCGCGTGGGAATGGACCGGCGACCAAGAGGATCAAGCCGAAAGCCAAGCCTTCCTCAGCCAAGCCTTTATCGGTGCTTTGGGCCTGATGTTCATCATCCTGCTGGCGCAGTTTAACTCGGTCTATAACGCCGTTTTGGTCCTGCTTGCGGTGGTCTTGTCTACGGCAGGTGTGTTGTGGGGTATGCTGCTTTTGGGGCAGACTTTCTCGATCATCATGACCGGCACCGGGATCGTCGCGTTGGCGGGGATCGTTGTGAACAACAACATTGTGCTGATCGACACCTACCAAGAATACGCGCGCTACATGCCCCGGATTGAGGCGATCACCCGCACCGCAGAGGCACGCATCCGCCCCGTTCTGCTAACGACGCTCACGACGATGGCGGGCCTTGCACCCATGATGTTCGGCCTGTCGTTCGACTTTATCGGCGGGGGGTATTCGCTCCAAAGCCCAACGGCCCTGTGGTGGATCCAGCTTGCAACAGCGGTGGTGTTCGGCCTCGGCATCGCGACGGTTCTGACGTTGATCTTTACCCCATCAATGCTGGCGATCCGGTATTGGGCCACGCACTACGTGCTCGCGCTCGCGCGTTTATTGGGGCGGCTTAGCCTTGGGCGCAGTTCACAAGCGGCTGAGGATTTCGCCCTACGCCGCGCAGCCCGCCGCAGGGGCCTACCAGAGATGATCTGGACAGAGGACGCCGCGACTGAAGAGGCTCCGCAGGAGCCAGAGGTCGAAACCATTGCAGAGGCGCCCCATGAAGAGCCCGAGCCAAACACAGAGCCGGAGGGCGAGGGGGCCGACGATCCAAAACCACCCTCACCGCTACGCGCCGCTGAATAAAGACGCAAAGGCCCCCAAGAGTTTACCTCTTGGGGGCCTTTTCAATGAGATCAAAGCACTTGGAGAGCGCGGTGCGCGCGCCCACGGGGCGGATGTCAGCCCAGGGCGTCGTTACACCGACCACACACGCCGGTGTGCGCATGAGTGCCCACGTCAGGCAGGATTTTCCAACACCGCTGGCATTTCTCGCCCTCTGCCTTGGCAAAGGTCACCGACACGCCCGGCACATCGTCCAACGTGAACGCGCCCTCACCCGCATCCGCGACCGAGATCGCCGAGGTGATGCAGATGTCGTCAAAGTCAACTGTGTCCAGCACGGCCTTGGTGGCCGCATCGACGTGCACGCTCGGGGCGGCCTCTAGGCTCGCACCGATGGTCTTTTCGCGGCGCTCAATCTCTAGCGCGCCGGTCACGACCCGGCGGACTGCGCGGATGGTGGACCACTTCGCGGCCAGCGCTTCATTGCGCCATGTGCTGGGTGTCTCGGGGATGTCCTCTAGGTGGACCGAGGCCCCCTCACCGGGGTTCCGCTCCAACCAGACTTCTTCCATTGTGAACACCAGCACAGGGGCAAGCCACGTGGTCAGGCGGTGGAACAAGATG
>Ga0228634_1001135_pt1 | contig 16245 bp, 19 predicted proteins | sample 42DmetaG_FD_190063 | JGI IMG/M metagenome (GOLD analysis project Ga0228634, IMG submission 190063) | Seawater microbial communities from Monterey Bay, California, United States - 42D | ecosystem: Environmental > Aquatic > Marine > Coastal | place: USA: California | collected 2016-09-27 | reverse complement strand
AATATAATATGTAATCAAATGAATACTATTAATAGTTATAAAATATGTAATAAGAGATTATAACCATGAATTATGGAGCAATACATCAGGCATTAAAGGATTGTGGTTATTCTTGGCGTGTCGCCGCAGAAGCAATTGGCTGTACACCACAGCATTTAATGAATATCAGTGCGCGTCGCTCGGAGAGCCAATTTGTTGCTCGAGCATTGGCTGCACTCATTGATAAGGAAGTGGTAGATATCTTTCCTGATATTCCGCGATATCAATTTAATAAACAGACGCTGCATGATTTAAAGGTGTTGGAAGCAAAAAACCGCTTGGCCGAATCTGGTATTGTGACTATGGAACAAAACAATGTTAAAACGGACTAATAGTTTTGAGTGATGTTCTTAGTCATGAGGGCAAAGATATGTTGATATTGTCTAGAAGGGTGGGTGAGAGCCTGATTATTGACCAGGATGTCAAAGTACATGTTTTAGGTGTGAGTGGTAATCAGATTAGGATTGGCATTGAAGCGCCTAAAGAGGTGACCGTACACAGGGATGAGGTCTATAAGCGAATAAAGAACGCTAACGCCAGTGATAAAACAGGCTGATTCTTAGTGAGCGTGAAATGAGTTATTGAGAAAGACAATAAAAAAGCCCTAGAAGCATGATGCTTTTAGGGTTTTTTTGAATTCTTTGGCTCCCCGAGCTGGACTCGAACCAGCGACCCAATGATTAACAGTCATTTGCTCTACCAACTGAGCTATCGGGGAATAGAAAGAGGGGTATGATAGAGGCTTGGCCTTGCTGGGTCAAGCCTCATCTCACTTTATTTAGCCATTTATAAACTGAGCGATACGTTCTAATGCATTATTGAGATTTTCTTCGCTAGTGGCGATGGATAAACGCATATGATTTTTGAGCCCAAAAGCGGTACCGGGCACCACAGCGACACCTTTATCAACTAGCAAAGCCTCTGCAAACTCTAGGTCGTCATTGACACCATCCATATTGGCAATAGCGTCGCTTATATCAGGAAATACATAGAATGTACCATCACTGTGTAAAGAATCCACACCAGGAATGGCATTGAGTTTTTCAACCACCATATCGTGGCGTTTTTTAAATTCGACAAGCATATCTTGTACACATTGTTGATCACCGTTGAGCGCTTCAACAGCTGCCGCTTGTGAGATGGAAGCCGGATTGGATGTGCTTTGAGATTGAATCTTTTTCATTGCACCGATTAAAGGTGCTGGACCTGCGGCGTAACCAATACGCCAACCTGTCATAGAGTACGCTTTAGAGACGCCATTTAGGACGATAGCACGGTCGTGTAGATCAGGGCAGGCAGTAACGATGTTATGGAAGCCGATATCAGCCCAAAGGATATGTTCATACATATCGTCAGTGGCGATGAGTACATGCGGGTGTTGACGCAATACTTCACCAAGGGCTTTCAGTTCAGGTTCACTGTATGCTTTGCCTGATGGATTTGACGGGCTATTAATTACGAATAAACGTGTTTTTGGTGTAATGGCTGCTTCAAGTTGTTCCGGAGTGATTTTAAAGTGTTGGTCTTGTCCTGCTTCAATGATGACCGGTACACCTTCAGCTAATAACACCATATCGGGGTATGAGACCCAGTACGGGGCAGGAATAATCACTTCGTCACCTTGATCTAATAAGGCTTGGCTAAGATTAAAGAAACTTTGTTTGCCACCGACAGAAACGAGGATTTCGTTGAGCTGATAATTAAGATTATTATCACGCGCTAGTTTATCAATAACGGCTTGTTTTAAAGCGACCGTGCCATCAACAGCTGTGTACTTTGTTTCACCAATATTAATGGCGGTAATGGCAGCTTGTTTAATCTGTTCTGGGGTATCAAAGTCGGGTTCGCCTGCACCAAGTCCGATAACGTCTTTACCTTCGGCTCTGAGGGCGGCAGCGCGTGCCGTGATGGCTAATGTTGGAGAGGGTTTAATGCTTTGAACGCGTTGTGACAGCTTGATATCCAAAATCTTTCCTTCTTACAAAACAAATTAAATTTATGTCATGTAATATACGTCAAAGACGAATAATGCAGAAGATGTATGGCTAAACAATTTGAATTACAAAGCGAGTTCGAACCAGCGGGCGACCAACCTGCGGCGATCGATGCACTTGTGGATGGCATTGAAAATGGGGAGATGTGGCAGACGCTGCTGGGTGTGACTGGCTCGGGTAAAACATTTACGATTGCTAATGTTGCTCAGCAGATCCAGAGACCAGTCATGGTACTTGCGCCAAATAAAACACTGGCGGCTCAACTTTATAGTGAGATGAAGGAATTCTTTCCGAATAATGCGGTGGAATATTTCGTGTCTTACTATGATTATTATCAGCCAGAAGCCTATGTACCGTCATCAGATACTTTTATAGATAAAGATGCCTCGGTGAATGAGCAGATAGAGCAAATGCGGTTATCTGCAACTAAGGCGATGTTAGAACGACGAGATTCCATCATTGTTTCCAGTGTGTCATGCATTTATGGTTTGGGTGATAAAGATTCTTACCTTGAGATGGTCTTACATATCAGTGTGGGAGAAACCATCAATCAACGGGATATTCTGCGTCGCCTAACGGAACTGCAATATTCACGTAATGATGTGGAATTACATCGTGGTACTTATCGTGTTCGTGGTGAGGTCATTGATATTTTCCCGGCAGAATCTGAGCGTGATGCGATTCGTGTGGAGCTATTCGATGATGAAGTGGAACAAATCAGTTTCTTCGATCCATTAACAGGTGAAGTGTTCCAACGTGTGAGTCGCACAACGATTTATCCTAAAACGCATTATGTGACGCCACGTGAGCAATTGTTGGCAGCGGTAGAAGGCATTAAGGAAGAATTACGACTGCGTCTGGCAGAACTGACCGAGCAGAATAAGTTGGTTGAAGCACAGAGGCTAGAACAACGAACGCGGTTCGATATTGAAATGATTATGGAGCTGGGCTATTGCAACGGGATTGAAAATTACTCTCGTTACCTATCAGGGAGAAAAGCAGGGGAATGCCCGCCGACCTTATTTGATTATCTGCCAGATGATGCTTTGTTGGTTCTGGATGAGAGTCATGTTATGGTGCCGCAAATAGGCGCGATGTATAAAGGGGATAGATCGCGTAAAGAAACCTTGGTGAATTATGGTTTCCGCTTGCCTTCTGCTTTGGATAATCGACCTTTGATGTTTGAAGAGTGGGAGAAGCTAGCACCACAAACTATTTTTGTATCAGCAACCCCCGCGGATTATGAAAAAGAGCATGCGAGCTCGGTAGTGGAGCAAGTGGTTCGTCCAACCGGTTTGGTCGATCCAGAAATTGAAATTCGTCCAGTGGCAACACAAGTGGATGACTTATTATCGGAGGTGAATAAACGGGCTGAAATAGGCGAACGTGTGTTGGTCACAACGTTGACCAAACGCATGGCTGAAGACTTAACAGAATACCTGAATGAGCATGGCGTGAAGGTGCGTTATTTACATTCTGATATTGATACCGTCGAACGCGTTGAGATACTGAGAGACTTAAGATTAGGTGTTTTTGATGTTCTAGTTGGGATTAACTTATTGCGGGAAGGTCTTGATATCCCAGAAGTTTCTTTGGTTGCAATATTAGATGCAGATAAAGAGGGCTTCTTGCGTTCAGAACGATCTTTGATTCAAACCATTGGCCGTGCAGCGCGCAACCTAAATGGTAAAGCGATTCTGTATGCAGATGAAATTACCGGTTCAATGCAACGTGCGATAGATGAAACAGAACGCCGTAGAACAAAACAACAAGACCATAATATTGAACATGGCATTACACCAAAAGGGGTGAAAAAATCGATTCGCAATAGTATTGACGATAAGCAAGTTGAAGATAGAGAACAGCATCAATACATTGCAAAAGTCGCTGAAGAACAAGCGAAATATGCAGCTTTGATGCCGAAACAATTAGCCAAGCGACTTAATCAAATGGAACAAGAAATGTATCGCCATGCTCAGAATTTAGAGTTTGAGGAAGCGGCGAAATTACGTAATGAGATTCAGCATATTCGGGCGATGACAATTGGGCCAGAAACGGTCTAATAACTACGTTATAAAGGACAGGGAGTCTATTAATTTGAAATTATTGTCATTTGGTTTGTTTTGGTGTGGTGCATTTGTTTTAGGCATACATTCAATCATTTTTGTAAGGGGAGTTGATCAGCACAATATTGTCCCTGATGTGATAGAAAAGATATATGTCGCATCCCCGTGGTTATGCTTTACTTTGGGCTGGGTGTTGATGCTTTTGTTTTTAAAGTTTGACTTTTCCTCTTTCTCATTTAACGAACGAATCCAAGATCACGTTATTGATGATATCAATTTAGCGCCAACCGATGGCTTCAGTAAGTTTTTATTGACTATGGTTGTAATATTTACTGCATTATCATTTATTAATATTCCCAAGAGTTTAAGCTTATTAATTGTTAGTGGGATATTTCTATTTTTTTATCTGTTTCATTTATTTGGACACAGGTTATTAAATTACATTGCCAATAATGCTAATCCAAAGGCTATTTTTTGGGATTGTATTATTTGTCGACGATTGCTGCACAATTGATGTATGAGGCAATTCAGTCTGTATTTAGTGGTTATATTATCGGCCATGCTCGTCGCGGTAGTTTTAAAGCATTTTTTAGCGAAGAACCATTCATATTCAGTTTGCTTTTTATGTTAGATATTACGATGTTTATGATATTCGCATTTTTCAGTTATCAGACATACAAGAGACTATAAGGGGACAGATTTATTTTTAGTGATGAATTTATTTACAAAATGCTTCAGTGCCATTTTGTAATTACCTGACATCCAATGAAGGCGTATCGAGTTTTTGTCTGTCCAAGGGTATTTAGATGCAATGATTTTGTTTACTAAATCCCAATTGATGACTTGGTTGATTTTCATATCTTTGACGATGTTTATAAATTGTGTGTCATTTCGCGTATCAAACCGAAGTGTAAAATAATGATATATTTTGGGGTGTTTGAGGCCTCTAGACTTAGTGGTTCTTCCTATACAGGCATTCCATTCAGGAGCTAATTCAACAATATCAATATTTGAGTGTTGGATGACTTCGTTTAAGGAAGGTTGATCAATATGTAGCCCTGATTCTGTGTATGTTTTCCAAGTCCAATGCCATGCTTCAAAAAAGTCGTGAACTTCTGGGGTATCACGGGCTAGCATTACACCACTATTGAAATATTTTTCAGGTAAAGTCCAGTTCCCTTCAGAGTATATAGTACCGTCCGGATCGATATGCTGTACGATATCTGATGGTTTATCTAGGTCATAGGCCATGCCAATTTGACATTTTGTACTGAAAACAGCGTCGAGGTTAGTGACTGGAACAGCATCAATATCTATGTATAAATAATCACCGGTGATATATGTTCGGAGTTTAGTTTTCAATATTCTACTAATGAAAGCATTGTTCTTTGCTGTAATATCGATTACATCGAATTTTATCTACGTAATTACGGATAGTTCCTCTATATCCAGTCAAAGATTCATTTGTAGCAGAATCTACAACAAGTTCGATATCGATACCAGGAGAGTATTTTTTTGCACATTGGGTAGATAAAATTGCCATTTCGGTATAATGGTCTTCTGGGCGACTGACTAGAATATATACAAGTTTTTTGTCCATAGAAATTCGTCCTATACCCTACGTATATGGTTGTATAAGGTGTTAATTCTGTTGTTGGCCTAAGTAAATAGGACGTATTTGAATTTAGGAAGACTATAGTTATTGAACATATCCGTCAATACTGTATAATCCCATCGCTTAACGGCAGGCGCGTAGCTCAGTTGGTTAGAGCACTACCTTGACATGGTAGGGGTCGGTGGTTCGAATCCACTCGTGCCTACCAGTATTTTGAAAGCACCATTTTCTAGTAATTGGTGCTTTTTTGGTTTTTAAGGCCCTTTGTATCGGTCACAACCAGAGAGACTACTTATGATTTCCGTAACGCTTCCTGATGGCAGTCAACGCCAGTTTGATCACCCTGTTTCTATTCATGATGTTGCCTTTGATATTGGCGCTGGTTTAGCCCGTGCGGCTTTGGCTGGTAAGGTCAATGGTGAGTTGGTGGATACCAATCATCTGATTGAACAAGATGCTAATATTGCGATTATCACTGAGCGCGATGAAGAAGGCTTGGATATTATTCGCCATTCGACATCGCATTTGATGGCGCAGGCGGTGAAGCAATTATTCCCTGATGCACAAGTGACGATTGGTCCTGTGATTGAGGATGGCTTTTACTACGACTTTTCCTATGAGCCAGGTTTTACACCTGAAGATCTCACTAAAATTGAAAAGCGTATGCAGGAATTGGTAAAACAAGATATTCCTGTTGTGCGTGAAGAGATTTCTCGTGAAGCAGGGATTGAAAAATTCCGTGCGATGGGTGAGGAATACAAAGCTGAAATCTTAGAAGATATTCCAAAGGGTGAAACCTTATCTTTATACGGTCAAGGTGACTTTGTTGATTTATGCCGTGGACCGCATGTGCCAAGCACAGGTAAGTTAAAAGCATTCAAACTGATGAAATTGGCTGGGGCATACTGGCGTGGTAACTCTGATAATGAGATGTTGCAGCGTGTTTACGGTACAGCTTGGTCTGATAAGAAAGCGCTGAAACAATATTTACATCGTCTTGAAGAAGCAGAAAAACGCGATCATCGTAAGATTGCCAAGAACTTAGATCTGTTCCATCTTCAAGAAGAAGCCTCAGGCATGATCTTCTGGCATGACAATGGCTGGCGGATTTATCGCGAGGTAGAAAATTACATTCGTGATGTTTTACAAAATAATGGTTACCAAGAAGTTAAAACGCCACAAGTCGTCGATCGGACTTTATGGGAAAAATCAGGTCATTGGGATAAGTTTGGTGACATGATTTTCAGTACCCATTCTGAAAACCGTGACTATGCTGTGAAGCCGATGAATTGTCCTTGTCATGTACAGATTTTTAACCAAGGATTGAAGAGTTACCGCGATCTGCCATTACGTATGGCTGAGTTTGGTTCGTGTCATCGTAATGAGCCCTCTGGCACCTTGCATGGTTTGATGCGTTTGCGTGGCTTTACCCAAGATGATGCCCATATTTTCTGTACTGAAGATCAGATTCAGGATGAAGTGTCGGTATTTATGGATTTGTTGCAAGAGGTCTATGCTGACTTTGGCTTTAATGACATTATCGTTAAGCTTTCAACACGCCCTGAGAACCGTGTGGGTAGCGATGAAGTGTGGGATAAAGCGGAACATGCACTTGAGCAAGCTTTAAATAACAAAGGTTTGGACTGGGATCTTCAACTAGGCGAAGGGGCTTTTTATGGGCCTAAGATTGAATTCTCTTTGAAAGACTGCCTTGGTCGTGTGTGGCAGTGCGGTACGATTCAAGTCGATTTCTCAATGCCGGGCCGTTTGGATGCCAAATATATTGCTGATGATGGCAGTAAACAAGTGCCTGTGATGTTGCACCGTGCCATCTTAGGTTCATTGGAACGTTTCATCGGTATTTTGATTGAAGAATATGCCGGTGCCTTCCCAACTTGGTTGTCTCCACGTCAAGTTGTGGTGATGGGAATCAGTGAGCACCAAGCCGAATATGCCAAGAAAATCACAAAAGAATTGCAAAATAAAGGGTTTAGAGCCGATATAGACTTGAGAAATGAGAAGATAGGCTTTAAAATACGCGAGCACACACTGCGCCGGGTACCTTATTTAGTTGTTGTTGGGGACCGTGAAGCGCAGGATAACGCCGTGGCGGTACGTACTCGTAAGGGTGAAGATTTAGGTGTCATGATACTTGATGAATTTGCGCAAACCTTACAAAAGGACGTTGCTAGCCGCGGTCGACTTATTTTAGAGGATTAAAAAGATCGCTACTGATGATAAAAGGCTGAATGGTGAAATCACAGCCAGAGAAGTACGTCTAACCGGCGCAGATGGTCAACAAGTAGGTATTGTGCCATTAGCTAAGGCAATAGAACTTGCAGAAGAAGCAGATTTGGATTTGGTGGAGATATCTGCACAGGCATCACCACCGGTTTGCCGTATTATGGATTACGGCAAGTATTTGTTTGAGGCCAATAAGCAAAAGCAAATTGCTAAGAAAAAGCAAAAACAGATACAAGTTAAGGAAGTTAAATTTAGACCAGGGACAGAAGAAGGGGATTATCAGGTAAAACTACGCAACCTGACACGTTTCCTTGAAGATGGGAATAAAACCAAAGTCAGTCTACGTTTCCGTGGGCGTGAAATGGCACACCAAGATTTAGGTTTGAAGTTGCTCGAACGAGTGGCTGAAGATTTAAAAGAATTGTCTGTCGTTGAGCAACACCCTAAGAAAGAAGGACGTCAAATGATTATGGTTCTAGCACCCGGTAAGAAGTAAATAATTATTAATTAAATTACGAATGCGGAGTTCGAAATGTCAAAGTTAAAAACACATAGTGGTGCTGCAAAGCGCTTCAAAAAAACCGGAAGCGGTAAATTTAAGCGTTCACAAGCGTTTACTAGCCATATCCTTACCAAGAAAAGCACGAAGCGGAAACGCCAGTTGCGTTCAACATTAATGGTCTGCAAAGCTGATCATATGTCTGTTCGCAAAATGTTGCCTAATCTATAAATTTAAGGAATTAAAAAATGCCTAGAGTAAAACGCGGCGTCACAGCACATGCGCGCCATAAAAAAGTTATCAAACAAGCTAAAGGTTACAGCGGTCGTCGTAAGAATGTATACCGTGTAGCTGTCCAAGCCGTCACTAAAGCAGGTCAATATGCTTACCGTGATCGTCGTCAGAAAAAACGTGTATTCCGTCAATTATGGATTGCTCGTATCAACGCTGGTGCACGTGAATGTGATTTGTCATACAGCCGTTTAATCAATGGCCTTAAGAAAGCAGAGATCGAAATTGATCGTAAAGTCTTAGCTGACTTGGCTATGAATGATATGGCTGCCTTTACAGCAGTTGCTGAAAAAGCGAAGGCTGCATTAGCAGACTAATATTATTACTCTTAAATTGATAAGAGTTGTAAATCAGTTTTGTTAAAAGAAAGGGGCCGTTTATGACGGCCCCTTTTTGTTTCTGAAGAATATGGGTGAAAGTATGGCTGAGCTAGACGATAAGTTACAGGCCTTGAATGATATCGCTACAAACGCAAAAGCGGCGATTGATGCGTGTGAACAAAAGTCAGAACTAGAAGCAGTTCGAATCGAGTACTTGGGTAAAAAAGGCTTGATTACGGCGTATCTAAAACAATTAGGTGACGTGAGTGTTGAACAGCGTCCCGTGATCGGTAAGTCTGTGAATTTGGCTAAGCAAGAAGTCGCGGGTTTAATCGATGTACGATTTAAAGCCTTAGCAGAAGCAGCGATGAATGCCGCTTTAGAAGCTGAAAAAATCGATGTTACTTTACCCGGCCGTGGTGAAGAAACAGGCGGTTTGCATCCGGTGACACGCACTTTGCAGCGTATCGAGCAGTATTTCCAGCATATTGGTTTCCAAGTCGCTGAAGGCCCTGAAGTTGAAGATAGCACCCATAACTTCACGGCATTGAATATTCCAGAACATCATCCAGCACGCGCGATGCACGATACGTTTTATTTTAATGCTGAGACATTATTAAGAACGCATACATCACCAGTACAAGTACGGGTGATGGAAGAGCAGGCACCACCATTGCGTGTGATTGCACCTGGGCGTGTTTACCGTTGTGATTCTGATTTAACGCATACGCCGATGTTCCATCAAGTCGAAGGTTTGATGGTTGATGAGCATGTCAGTTTCACTGATTTAAAAGGTATTTTGGCTGATTTCTTAAAAGCCTTTTTTGAAAAAGATTTAAATGTCCGTTTCAGACCTTCTTATTTCCCATTTACTGAACCCTCTGCAGAAGCCGATATTGAGTGTGTAATGTGTGATGGCGAAGGCTGTCGTGTGTGTAGTCATACCGGTTGGTTAGAAGTCTTAGGCTGCGGTATGGTTCATCCAGAAGTATTTAAGCATGTTGATATAGATAGCGAGAAATATCTCGGTCTTGCCTTTGGTATGGGGGTAGAGCGTTTGGCGATGTTACGTTATGGCGTCAATGATTTACGTCTTTTCTTTGAAAATGATCTGCGTTTTTTACGTCAGTTTAATTAGGCTTGGGATATCACGATGAAATTTAGTGAAAAATGGTTACGTGAATGGGTCAACCCAGCTTTATCAAGTGAAGACTTGGTAGCGCAATTAACACAAGCCGGCCTTGAGGTTGACGGTACCGAGCCGGTTGCAGGTAATTTTAGTGGTGTTGTAGTGGGTCAAGTTGTCTCTGTTGAAGCACATCCTGATGCGGATAAATTACGCTGTTGCCAAGTGAATGTGAATGGCGAGGAATTGTTATCTATCGTTTGTGGTGCTGCAAATGTTCGCCAAGATTTGAAAATTCCTGTTGCGGTTGTGGGTGCGGTATTGCCTGGTAATTTCAAAATAAAGAAAGCCAAACTCCGTGGTGTACCTTCTTTTGGCATGTTATGTTCAGCGAAAGAGTTAGGCATGGTCGATAACATCGATGGTCTGATGGAGTTGTCAGATGATGCACCTATTGGCACTGATATTAGAGAATATTTAGATTTAGATGACTTATCGATTGATGTTGATTTGACACCAAACCGTAGTGACTGCCTGGGCATTGCTGGTATTGCACGTGAGGTGGGCGTCTTAACGGGTTGTGATTTAACACAATGGCAAGAAGATGAAGTCGCCATTACAAGTCAGAAGCAGTTGCCTGTTATTGTGAGTGATGCAGCCGCCTGTCCGCGTTATATGGGACGTGTGATCGAAAATGTGAATGTAAAAGCTGAAACGCCGTTATGGATGCAAGAGAAATTACGTCGTAGTGGTTTACGTTCGATTAGCGCTGTTGTTGATGTGACGAACTATGTCATGTTGGAATTAGGTCAACCAATGCATGCGTTTGATTTGGATAAAATCGACGGCGGGATCAACGTTAAGATGGCTACACCCGGTGACCAAATCACCTTGCTTGATGGTCAAGAAATGCGCATTACGGGTGAAACATTAGCCATTACGGATGATTCATCAACCTTGGCTTTAGCCGGTATCATGGGGGGGGAAGCATCTAGTGTTGGTGACGGTACACAACATCTATTTTTAGAATCTGCATTCTTTACGCCGACTGCAATAGCAGGCCGTGCTCGTCGCCATGGTTTACATACTGATTCTTCTCATCGTTTTGAGCGTGGGGTCGATCCTGAATTAGCAGGTAAAGCGATTGAGCGTGCCACATCTTTACTTTTGTCAATTGTCGGTGGCCAAGCAGGCCCTGTTACTGAAGTCGTATCAGAAGCCGACTTACCGAAACAAGCGACGATTGATTTACGTGCTGCAAGAATTAAACGTGTACTTGGGATTGAGATTGATGCTGAACAGGTGGTCGATCAATTAACACGTCTAGGTTTGGGTGTGACGACGCAAGCAGAAGGCTGGCAAGTGACTGTGCCGAGTTTCCGTTTTGATATCGCGATTGAAGTGGATCTGATCGAAGAGTTAGGTCGTTTATATGGCTATGACAAATTGCCAGAAACACGGCCACAAGGGACGGTTTTAACGGCAGATATTTCCGAACATCGTTTGGCGACTTCACGTTTGCAAGCGTTATTAGTTGATCGGGGTTACCAAGAAGCCATCACTTATAGTTTCGTTGATCCAGAATTTCAAAAGCACTTAGCAGTTGAAGGCGAAGAAGCGATTATTTTGGCGAATCCAATTTCAGCCGATTTATCTGTGATGAGAACCTCATTATGGCCGGGACTTATTCAGGCTTTGGCCCATAATTTAAATCGTCAGCACGATCGTGTCCGTTTATTTGAAGTTGGCCGTATTTTTACTGGGATACATGATAATGTTGAGCAACACCGACATATCGGTGGTGTGGTTTGTGGTCCGCGTTATGCTGAACAGTGGGCTGAAAAGCAGCGGTCTGTTGACTTTTTTGACGTCAAAGCCGATGTCGAAGCGTTATTAGCTTTAGGTGGCAGAACAGATATTCATTTTGTCGCTGAAGTCCATCCTGCATTGCATGCAGGCCAGTCAGCGCGTATTTACGCCGGTAAAGAAGCGATTGGTTGGATTGGTGCTATTCACCCTAAATTGCATAAGGCTCTGGGGTTGAACGTGACGGCATTTGTATTCGAATTGTCATTATCTTCAGTTTTAATGTCAGATATTCCTGTTTTTTCTGCTTTGTCGAAGTTTCCTGCTATACGTCGTGATTTGGCATTGGTTGTTTCTGGCACAATAACTGCTGGAGAAATCAAGCGTTGCTTGAATGACGTAAGATCTGATATTCTTAAAAGAATTCAAGTATTTGACGTATATAGCGGAGATGGAGTCGAGCAGGGTCAGAAGAGTGTCGCTGTCGCATTTCATATGCAACATACGGAAAGAACGTTAACTGATGATGAGGTCAATGATCTCATTTTGCGGATAACGACACAGTTAGAACAAGAAATTGGTGCTACGATACGCTCGTAAACCAAAGATTGAACATTGATTAGAGGTATACATGGCACTTACTAAAGCCAATATGACTGAGCAACTATACGATGAGCTCGGTTTTAATAAACGTGAAGCAAAAGAATTAGTTGAAATGTTTTTCGAAGAAGTCCGCAGCGCATTAGAAGCGGGTGAAAATGTAAAGTTGTCAGGATTTGGCAATTTTGAACTACGAGATAAAAGTGAAAGACCAGGTCGAAACCCGAAAACGGGTGAAGAAATTCCTATCACGGCACGTCGTGTAGTGACTTTCAGGCCGGGCCAGAAGCTTAAAGCAAGGGTAGATAGTTATGCTAGAAGCGAGCAATAACAACGAACTTCCTGTTATTCCGGGTAAGCGTTATTTCACTATCGGTGAAGTAAGCGAATTATGTGGTGTCAAGCCGCATGTTTTAAGATACTGGGAACAAGAGTTTTCACAGCTCAAACCGGTTAAACGTCGCGGTAATCGACGTTATTATCAACGCCATGATGTGGTGTTGATTCGTGAAATTCGTGGTTTATTATACGAACAAGGGTTCACTATTGGTGGTGCACGTCAACGCTTAGAAAATGAAGCTAAGCCAGAAATGACGGCCGTTGATAAAAAACAAGTGATAAAAGAAATGTTAGAAGAGCTAGCTGAAATTCGCGCTTTACTCGTTTAATCATTTTACTTGTTACACCTATAAAACCCACCTCGACATGTGTTGTTTAGTTGGGTTTTAATCATTCTAGGGTTTCTAAATAGTTAATTTCTAATATCTATTTACTTTATGTCAGTTACACAGTCGGGGTATAGCGCAGTCTGGTAGCGCACTTCTCTGGGGGAGAAGTGGTCGCAGGTTCAAATCCTGCTACTCCGACCAATTATTTTTTAATATAGTCTCAGTGTGTTCTGTACTTGTTATTTCCTTAATTGTTAATTTTATCTGTGGGGCTTGCTTTGCTAATATGGGGCTGAAGTTATTATCAGCGTGTTATTAGGAGAAGGCTGTGAGCCAAAAAATCATATTAAATGATGACGATAAGGTGTCATGTCCTGCATGCGAGACGGCATTTCCTGTACAAGCGGGTTTATCTCATCACTTGATTGAGCAATATGAAGCTGAATATTCAGCCATGTTGGATAAGGAGCGTGAATCGCTTGAGAAACGCGTTATCCAAGAACAGCAACGTAAAATAGCGAAAGTCCATGAGTCTGAACTACAGGTTTTAAAAGAGCAGCTTAAAGACAGTCAATTAGCGGAAGCACAGTTTAAAAAACAAATAGAAGCAGCGAGTCAAAAAGCGGCTGAGCGTATTCGTGCAGAAACGTCGCTCGAATTGAAATCTTTAAAAGACGAAATGGCCAGTAAGGATAAACGTTTGACTGAGTTTCGTGACATGGAGTTGCTGTTACGCAAGGAAAAGAAAGCGGTAGAGCAGCAAAAGGAAGAACTGGCACTAGAAGTTGAACGAAAATTGGATAAAGAACGTTTACAGCTTGAGCAAAAGATTAATGCTAATTTCTCATTAAAAGAAGCTGAATTAAAGAAAAAAATTACGGATGCTCAAAAAGCCAATGATGAGTTGACTCGCAAGTTGGAGCAGGGTTCTCAACAGTTACAAGGTGAGGTATTAGAACTTGAACTAGAGTCACTGCTTGGCCAAAGTTATCCTTTTGATGATATTGATCCTGTGAAGAAAGGTGTGCGAGGTGCCGATGTCATTCAACGGGTTAAATTACGTTCAGGGGTACTGTGTGGCACGATTGTTTGGGAGACTAAGCGAGCTGAAAATTGGTCCAATAATTGGATTCCAAAATTAAAAGAAGATATGCAGCGTGAAGCAGGTGATATTGCTGTATTGGTGAGTACGGTTTTCCCGGCTAATTTAGACGAATCGATTACGCAACATGAAGGTGTGTGGCTCGTTCGCCCAGAGCTTGTTTCAGGCTTATCAGCCGCTTTAAGAACAGTTTTGATTGAGTCTCAGCGGCAGAAGTCAGTGAGTGTTGGTAAAAATGAGCAAATGGAGGCGATGTTTGATTATGTGACGAGTAATCAATTTGCTCAGCGAATTCGTGCTGTTGTGGAAAATTATGAATCGATGCGTAGTGACTTAGAAAAAGAGAAAGCGGCGATGCAGCGGTTATGGAAAAAACGTGAAATGCAGATTAACCGCATTTCGGATCAAATGTTAGCTGTTTGTGGTGAGTTACAAGGTGTTTCGTCTAATTCAATTTCAATGCTTGATTCGGTGGCCAATTTGGATTTTTCCTCTGAGGATTAAATAGTCATTCAAAATCAATCCTTTATAAGCCCTACGGTTTTGTCATCGCTTTCTTGACTAAATCCTATCGTTTTTTCTCGTTGTTTAAAGGTGTGATGGATGGGATCATTTTGGGCAGTATTTTAAGCATATTGTCATTATTGTTGATTTAATTGAGTTGGAGAAAGGAATGAAACAGAAATTGAGAAGCGTGTTTGCCTTAGCCATTTTTACTCTAGGTACTTCTTTTATTTTCCCAGTTACAGCACATGCACATTGCCAAGTGCCGTGTGGCATTTATGATGATCATGCTCGTGTTAATGCGATGTTGGAAGATGTGGCTACTGTTGCTAAGGCAATGAGACAAATGAGCGAATTAGCCGGTAAAACCGATGCTCAATCTCAGAACCAAATGGTCCGCTGGGTGATGAATAAAGAAAAGCATGCACAAAATATTATTTCGACGATCAGTGATTATTTTCTCACACAACGGGTTAAATCAAAGCAAGAAGATTATGCTGAGCGTTTGATGAAACATCATGCGGTGATTGTGTCAGCAATGAAAGCAAAACAGAACAGTGATTTAAATTATGCTGATGCATTGGAAGCAGATGTTGCAGCCTTATTGCCTTACTACCCTGAACACAAACATTAAGCGAATAGCTTAGGATTCATTTGTTTTACTGAAGTCGACTTTAAAAAATAGTCCGTATAAAACGGGGACTAGAAAAAGGGTAATGACGGTCGCAAAGGCCAGTCCAAAGATAATCGAGACAGCCATGGGTCTGAACATGGCTGTTCCTCCCCACCAGAGTGGCATCATGCCGAGTACGGTTGTTGCAGTAGTCAGTAATATCGGTCTAAGCCGTTGTTGGCAGGCCGCCACTACCGCTATATGAGCTGCCTTACCTAGTTCTTCTATTTCGATTTTGATTCGATCGATCAGTACGATGGCATTGTTAATGATGATGCCTGCTAGGGACAAGATTCCTAAGATGGTGAAGAAACCGAAAGAAGAATTAGCTAGCAGTAATCCAATGACGACACCGATAACGCCCAGTGGAATAGTGGTGAGAATGATGAGGGGACGTCTGATGGAGTTAAACTGACCGACGAGGAGTAATAAAATTATCATTCCTGCAATAGGCAGTTTTTCGACAATAGAGGCATTGGCATCGCCAGAGTCTTCTGCTTCGCCGCCAAGTTCGTATTGATAATCAGCTGGCCAGTCATTTGAGGTTTGCTCTAACCAAGGCACAAGCGTTTTATTGACTGTACCCCGTCAACACTATGTGGACCAAATAGGCTAATTGCGTAAGAGACAGTTTTAGTTCATCGTTAACTCCAAGAGGAAGCGATGATGACAAAACAAAAAGTAGAAAAGACGGTGAG
>Ga0228634_1001134_pt1 | contig 16252 bp, 9 predicted proteins | sample 42DmetaG_FD_190063 | JGI IMG/M metagenome (GOLD analysis project Ga0228634, IMG submission 190063) | Seawater microbial communities from Monterey Bay, California, United States - 42D | ecosystem: Environmental > Aquatic > Marine > Coastal | place: USA: California | collected 2016-09-27 | reverse complement strand
TAAAGAATAAGAAACATCAAATGACAAATATGGATTGGACAGTTCATTATCCAAATAAATAGGTTGTGTAATGAGTTTATCAAAATTACCAACTAAATTATTATTAAAAAAAGCTACTCTATTTTGTAAACCTTCTTGATTTAATATACTGGTATCTTTCCATGAAGAGTTTTGTCCAATATTTAAAACCTCCCAATTTTCAGGTGGGAAATTTAAAGCACTAAAATCTTCAGAAAGATCTATTTCTTCAGTTAAAAGGTCTTCAGAAATAATATTATAAAAATTATTCTTCTCAATTGAACTTATAGAATTCGAGTTCTCAGTGGTCAAACTTACTTGATAAAATCCATCGTTTTCAAAACTCACAACAGGATTTGGTGAATTTGAATTGGTATTTTCTAAATAAGTAACCGTATTTGGAATAAAATTCCAGTCCCAACTCGTTGGACATCCAACAGTCAAATCGAATAGATTTACTGGTAGATCTGTACATAATTGTTCTTTGTTGGTATAAAAATCTGAATTTAAAGAGCAATTAGAAACTCCACTTCCATCGTAAAATTCTGCTACTGCCCTAACACCTTTAGTACCATTTTCAGTAATTGCTCTTACCGAGAACCATACTTCATCACTTGGATTGTCTATAGGAATATTAAAATAAGTTTCTGTTGTTGAACCAATAGAATCCATGTATTTTTCACCTAAAACTGAAATCTCGTATTTTGCTGCTGAGGGTACTGGATTCCAGCTTATGGAAAACTCACATTCACAAACATTATTTATATTAATATTCTTAGGAAAATCTATAATCGAAAAAACATCAGAAGACTGACCTGAAATACCATCTCTTGAAACTCTAACAAGGGCTTCTCCTGAAATAGAATTTGGTATCGGCCATTGCTTTATTCTAGAAGAGCCATTTACTTGATTGCCAATTGTAGTCCAAGAAACTCCGTTGTCAACAGAATATTCTACATCAAAATATCCTTGACTACCATAAGTGTCCCATTGAATAAATTCTGCTCTGTAGGGAATAAGCCCCTCTCCACCAATTGGATAGGTAACTATAATTTCATCTGAAATGAATTCGTATAATAGGTAGTATTTTTGTGGTCCAACAGGGATATTAAAACCAGATATTTCTGCAGAGTAATTACCTGAAACAGGATCAAAAATTGTAACCTGTTCCATATTATTTAAGTGATCTTCACCAGTTGTTGCCGGCAAGGATAATAAAGAAGCATTTGGAGTAGGATCTAAAACCCAAGGTAAAAAATCGCTAGTGTTGTTACTTATTTTCAAATCAAGATCATTAAGAAGAGATATGGTAGATGATGGAGATCTTTCAGGATCCATCCAATACAACATAATTCTTGCTTCTTTAGTTCCTTCTGGAATTGTAAAATTAATAGTGTGTGATTCCCCATTGTCAATCAAAGAATCTTGGTATCTATTTTCTTCTAAAACCTTTACAGCCTTCAATGCATTAACAATTCCCCAGCCATAAGAAAAGTCCGGACCTAGATTTCCATAATCTTGTGCTGTGTTTAACAAACAGGCTTTTAAAAGCCCTGATTCTGGGTCTAAGCCAGAATTTAGATCTCTATAAGCTTGATATAGTTGTGCCAAAACACCAGAAATTCCTGGAGCTGCAGCTGATGTCCCGCTTCCTGCATTGTAGATATTATTTGGGTCTGTAGATATCTGACCATTTCCATGAGCAGCAATATCTGGTTTAATTCTTCCGTCGGAAGCCGGACCTCTACTACTGCTAGAAACTAAAGTTCCATTATAATTTAAATTTGCAGTAGCAATTACATTTTTGGCTTGCTTATGGCCACCGGTAATATTTCCCCATCCGGATCCAGCACCATAGCCGCAATTACTATTTCCTGAATTTCCACAAGAAAAAACTTGGATCAAAGAAGGATTTAATCTTATTTCTCTATCAATTTGGTAACATAAGGAAGTATAACCTGCATTACATGAATTACCATAGGAAGAGGAAAATATCATAACATTACTATCGTTATTCAACTGCACGGAATTAGGAAGAGATGAACTATATTGCCTTACATGTATTTTAGCACCTTTGGCCATTCCTTCGTATTGAGGATTTAAATTACCTGCTCCACCTAAAATTCCGGCAACCATATCTCCATGGTCTCCATTCAAATCATTGGCTACTGTACTTTGCTCGGTACGACCTTTAAAATCAATATGAGGCCCAACAAAACCATCATCATTAACACAAACACTAACACCAGAAGCATCGTACTTACGTCCATTATTAAGTTGAGTATTTATAGAATTTGATCGATGTAAGGATCTTCCACCTGTGTCTTCGGGTTCTCCAGGAGCTGTAATAAAAGAAATAAAATTAATATATTGAATTTCAGAAAGTTCTGATAGTTTATTTTTAGGAAATTCACATCTTACAATATTTGCATAACTATTAATATCAATAATAGTAGAACCAACAACATCAAGATAATCTAAGAAAAAGTTTAAATCATAATTTTTCATTAAGATAATTTCCAAATTAATTTTATTTCCTTTATCTGCCCATTTTGGAATAGGAGATTCAAAAATTGAAGGATCACATCTTAATATTTTAGGAATATCCTGAACATGGGAAATATCATATCCATTAAAATCAGATTTTGAGAAGTTATTTGGTATGGAAACTGTATATGCGTTTTGAGAAATGTAATCTAAAAAAAGAACTCCTTTTGATTCTAATTCAATCCTAATTTCACTATTTGGAATAGAATTGAACCTTATTATTTTATAATTGTTTATTTGATTTAATGGCAACTCTACAGATTCTTCTTCCAAGAAATCCTCGAAAGAATTAGTTAAATCAAATTCTCCATATTTAAAATTAACTGATTGAGCAATAACAATTGAAAAGAAAAATTGAAAAATTAAAAAAGAAAAAAAAGAATGTAATTTAAAAGGAATATTATTAATAAAACTTCTTACCATAATCTAAATATATTGTATTTTAAATATCAAATCATTTTTTGTTTCAATTATTAATATCACTCTTAAGAACTTATTTTAAGTTCCTTATTTACCAATTGGATTGCTTCTATGTAAATATCATGTAAATCTTTTAATTGCCTTTGGTACATATTAGAATACAACTTTGCTTGAGACAAAATTCCATAAAAATCATTGGATTCATAATAAGATTTATTAAACTCAAAAACTTTTACAGATCTATTTCCATAAAATTCACCATCTAACAAATCGTAATTAAATCTTACTCTAAAATTCTCTAATATTGTTCTTCTAAATCCAATATTAAATTGATCAATTTCATTAGATGTAGCAATATTTCTCTCTTTTAAATGATTGTACATTTCTAATAAAATATTTTTAAGTTCTGTACTTTTTATTAATTCAAATGCGTCAGTTGCAATAAGTTGATTATAAATTCCATCTTTAGAAAAAAAGGAAATACCAACTTCAATATCAATTAACTTACTTATGGTTATAGTGTCGTTCATAAGACTATGATTTTGGTCAATATCATCTTGAATTTGATTGATTTAGCTAACCGATTTATTTAAGACTTCCTTAAGATGATTTATCTGATTCACATCGTCATCAAGGGTCAATCTAAGATCTTTTAAATATTGATTTTTTCTATGATCGTTTAGATTCTGGATACGTAAATCTTCGACAAAGAAAGAAAGAAATACTCCTACAAAAATGACTATTCCGTCATAAATATAGCTTTTGATTCTAGATTTCTTGTCTAAATCCATTCAGAAAAATTTATCTGATTTGGGTTTCAAAATCTTTAACCAATTCAATAAAAGAGTTGTATTTGGATTCGTCAATCCAAATTAAAGTAAGTGGGGAATTGGAAACAACTTTACTTGAACTTGTGATTTTATTATTTCTTTTAGATATAATAAAACCAATTTCTAAATCATTAGACTGGTCATTATCAGTAAATTTTGCATTACCTCTAACTAAAACCCCTACATTATTAGATTTGAGCTCATTATCAAAGGAATAATTTGCAGGGAAGATTTTAATTTCAATAATTTTAGATAAATTCATGATCGAAGAGTCATCCAATTTTTTAATCCAAGGAATTAGATTTAATAGTTCCTTTGATTTAGGAAGTTTAAATGTTGGTGGATCTGTAAGAAGATTACTCATTTTCATTTCAATTTCTAATAAAAACTTATCAGAATCATCTTTATCTACCCTACCCAAATTAATCATGCTAGTAAGTTCTGTTTTTTGAAAATTTAATATATCTCTACTTGCTTGTCTGGTTTCAATAGTTTTATAAACTTCTGGGAAAGCATTTTTTAAATTTCTTAAAAATGTAAGTCCTTGAATTTTTTTCTCATTTACCTCCTCCATTAAAGTCTTTAATATAAGAATTTGGTCTTCAGTATTGGAAGTATCAGATTCCAAATTTTTTATAAGAACTATTAGGTCATCCTGTGATTTTATCATTGCCCTTACGGCATCGTAATTAGTATATAACTGAGAAAACAAATCTTTATTGGACGACTTTCTTAAGATTTTCCAATCTTGAACTTCGTTGAATATTTTGGAGCTATCCCATAACAAATCTATGTTGGTAGAAGTTGCAATAGAAAACTCACCACCTTGGTCTAAAAGTTCGTTATTAATATTCATCAATAGATTGTAAGCCGATCTTCCCAACAAACCTTTACTAAATAATTTCCAATAGGAAGATTTCTCTTTATTCAATAAGTTAATTCTAAGTTCTTTAATTAGACCATTTTCTACTTTATCAAATATTTCATCTTTGGATAGATTCCAAGGTTCAGGAAGAAATTTTTCTACATGACTCCAATCTGCTCCGCCCATAAATCTATCTTTTTTCATTAATTCTAATCTCAATTCTGCACTATATCTAAGTTTGTCAATAGTGTGATTTACCAAAGTTGCTTTTGCTAATGGAACTTTTGTTAGACCCAATCCTTTTACAAGAGCTTTTATAGTAGTTGCATTAATTAAAGATGTTAAAAGAACAATTCCTGCGGTTATAAAAAGAAATTGATCTCTTATGTCGTGGGGGATACTAGATGTTTCTGCTACAATTAGGGCCATTGCTAAACCAATAACTCCTCTTAAACCTCCCCACCATAATACAATAGAATCCTTTACTGAAACTCCGTACCCAATTTTTTTCATTAGTGGGAACAAGACTAAAATAATAAAACCTCTTATGACGTGAATTCCTACATAAACAATAGCTAAATCAATAAAATCTTCCATTTCAAACCTTGTACGATGAGCAATTATAACTCCAACTACAATAAAAATCAGAGTATTTGCAATAAATGCAGCCAATACCCAAAAATCATGAAGAAAATGACCAACTTCTGGACTAATTCTTGTTTTTCCTCTTCCAGCCATTATAAGTCCCAATGTAACCAATCCAATTACTCCTGATAAATGAAAACTTTCTGCGATAAAGAAGGTTAAATATGCAGAGCCTATGATAGCAGTAATTTCAAATAGGCTATCGTTAAAAACTGTTTTAAAAAGAGATAATGTCAAAAATCCAATAGCAGCTCCTATAGCAACACCTCCAAAAGCTACTTTTATAAAATCAATAGCACTTCCTATTATTTCAGGGCTGCTACTCCCACCTATTTGAGAACTAATTGCAGAGTAAAAAATCATAAAAACTACTATAGCAGTTCCGTCATTGAGAAGGGATTCGCTTTCGATCAAAGTTCTAAGTTTTTTACCCCCACCAAGTTCTTTTAAGAGAGCAACTACAGCAACAGGATCAGTTGCGCATATAACAGATCCAAACATTAGAGATACGTACCAATCCCAATTTCCAAATCCAATACCAAAATATTTTATTCCCATGGCCATACTTGCACTTATGAAAATAGCCACAATAATTCCAGGAACTGCCATTAAAAAGGCATTCCAAAAAGATTTTTTAAAAGTATGTACATCCAAATCAAATGCAGCTTCAAATATTAAAGTTGGAAGAAAAACATATAAAATAATTTCTGGTTTAATATGTCCAGCCCAAAAAATTGACTCGTCAAGCAATGAAATATTTTCTAACCATTCAAAACGATGAATAACACCTAGAATTAAACCAATAATTAAAAGGATGACTGTAAAAGGAATTGGAACTTTTTTAAGAAAATGCTTACAAATAATACCAATAAATAAACTAGCAATGATGAAAAATAACGGAGACATTTTCCAAACTTCTTTTTTAACTACTTCTGCACCATCCCAATCGCCAGCAAATAATAAAAACGGAACTAAAAATAATATTAGAGAAAGTAATTTTTTCATTTTAATTGGAGATTAATTACTCTCTAATTTAGATAAAAATATTAAGTTTATAAGTCTTCTTCTTTTTTAAAAGAGGTTGGAATAATATCCAACCCTAACTTTCTAGATAATTTTACTAAAAATGGAACCAAGACTGTAGATCCTGGAATCATGAAAAAAGGTATTCCAACACCCATTATTTTTAGCACATCATAAAATTGAAGTTTTAATTCTTTCTCTTCTTTTTTAGATAGCTTTCCCTCTTTCAAATATTTAAAAACTAAATAACCTGCTTGTTTGGTTTCACTTGCTTCTTTTCTTAAATTATTAAAAAAAGTTTTAAGTGCTTTTATAGATTTGTCACTATTTAGATTCAATTTAGAAGCAAAGTCTTTATATCCTTTTTTCTCTAAAAAAGAATATTCTAGGCTCCACTTGCTTTTAGATTTTTTTAACATAATCTTCAAAAATTGTAAATGTAAGCACCTGATTTTCTTAAGTCGTGAATATTAGGTGAAATTTTAGAAAAAATTTGAGTATTTATCTTTTTATATGATTGGTATTGAATATTGGGAAAAATAATTTTAGTTTTTGATGTAATTAATCTATCTAACTTATTGATGGGAAAATCTTTATCAAGTATGGCTAAATCTAAATCAGAACTTAAATTCCGTTTTTTATTGACAAAACCAATTGATATATTTTTCCAAGTAATAGATTTCGAAACTAAGCTGTCGTAATTTAAAATTTTAGGATTTTTTAAGTCATTGTATTCCCAATTATTTCTTATGTAGTTATTAATTAGTTTGTTATTTTCTAAAAGCTCTTTGTCTGCAATAAAAAAATGATTCTTTCCTTCAATTAAGTCAATTGCTATATGATTTGGAATACTGTAAACAACAATACTTTTTTTATTTAATCTTTTTTGGTCTTCAAAGAAGTCTAGAGAGACAATAAAAACACCAATTACAAGGACAAGAAAGTTTAAAAACTTAGAATTTAATTTAAGCTGATATAGTGTCAACAAAATTAGAACATAAAGCATAAATGTTTCAAAATCAGAGATAAACAACCCATTAGTAATAGAATAAGGAATAGATTCTATATGGGACAAAGCTTTAATAATAAATGAAATTATGAAGGACAAAATTTTCGCAAGAAAAATAGACATATAAGGCAAAAAATTAAAAGCTATAATGCATAGACCTATAATTAACAAAACAAATACTAAAGGAATTACCAAAAGATTACTCAGTAAAAAAAAATTGGGAAATTGGTGAAAATAATATACACTTAAAGGAAAAGTAGCAATTTGTGCAGCAATAGAAACAGAGCTAATAGACCATATTTTTTTTAAAATATAATTATTGATAAATATAAAATTGAATATAATTGGGTATAAATAAATAATCCCTGTAACTGCAAAAAAACTTAATTGAAAACCGACATCAGTTACTAAATAAGGATCTATTGAAAGTAAAAAAATTGCCGAACAAGCAAGAATATTATAAATATTAGCAGATTTATTAAAAATCTCTGCAACAGAGAAAAAAGATAACATAGTAGCAGCTCTTAAAACAGACGGACTTAAACCTGTAATTACAGCATATACCCAAACAAAAAAAATCAAGACTAATTGTTGAATTAATTTATATCTATGAGATATTTTTAATAATTTAAATAGACTTGAAATAAGTAAAAATACTATTCCAACATGCAAACCAGATACCGCAAGTACATGCATTGCTCCAGTTTTAGAAAAAACCCCTTTTACAAATTGACTCAATTCATCTTTATAACCAAAAGTAAGCGCAGAAGCTATTGCCAATTCATTGGATTTAAGCCCACTTTCTGAAAATGATTTTAGACATCTATTTCTTACAATTGTAGAAAATCTTTTTAAAGTCCAAGAAGAACCAATAAAAGTCCAATTAGACACCAACGCTGTATACTCAATTTGTTTAGATTTAAGATATTTAGAATAGTTAAATTGATGTGGGTTTTTTGGATTAGATAATTTATTAAAAAAACAATTAACTGAAATCTTATCACCTGGAAGAAGCTTTATTGAAAGGCTATCTTTAGGAAGATAAATAAGAACTTTTCCAGTGTGTTTATCTATTGTATTATTATTTTCAATACTAGTGACTTCACATTTAATTTTAACGCTTTTTTGACTAATAAATATAGGTTGATATATCTCTAAATTAGTCTTAAATTTTCTTTTTTTTTCTTTAATTATTTTAGCATTTCCAAAATAATTTTTTGTTTGCGAGTCGCATTTAAAATCTACTAATAATATTCCACTAATTACAATGGATAAAGCAATTAAAAACTCTGAAAAAAACTTTTTAGTAAAACTTGTGTTTTTTAAAATAAGCTCAGAAAAAAATATGGTTAAAAAAGCAAATAAATAAAATAAATAAACTTCAATTTGAAACAAGTGGTAATTTATCTCAATATATATACCAATAATTAGAAAAAAAACAATTTTAAATAGTGGGTATTTCACATAATATTTTTACTTGAGGGAAACTATTGTAAATTCAAAAATGACCTAAAACAATGATACTATTTATTTTTTTATTTACCCTTATTTTTAATTGCAAATTACAATCTAAATAGAATTATTAGCAACGTGGTGTGGTAATCTATTTAGATTCTTCTGGTTATAGTCCTATAGTTGACATTATGGGTTGAGAATACCCAAAATAACCTAATAAAATTCTCCTTTAAATTTAAGACAGTAGCTTAGGCGAAAAAAATATTTATTAAATAATAATTTTAATTCAAAAAAAAAGCTGGCTTTCGCCAGCTTCTATATAAATATTGATTAAAGAATTAAACTTCTTCGAAATCTACATCAGTAACTTCCTCATCACTTTTTCCTTTATCATCTGCCTTAGGTTCGTCTCCTGCAGAACCACTTGCATCCCCATTACTTGCTTGATACATGTCTTGGCTGGCAGCTTGAAAAGCAGTATTTAATTTTTCCATTGCTGTATCTATAGTTGCTATGTCCTTAGCAGCATGTGCAGTCTTTAATTCTGCTAACGCCTCATCAATTGGTTTTTTCTTTTCCTCAGGAATTTTTTCTCCATATTCTTTGAGTTGCTTTTCTGTTTGAAAAATCAAACTATCAGCGGCATTAACTTTCTCCACTTCTTCTTTTATCTTTAAGTCAGCATCTGCATTTGCTTCAGCTTCTTTTTTCATTTTCTCGATATCTTCTTCTGACAAGCCAGAAGAGGCTTCAATTCTTATAGATTGCTCTTTATTGGTAGCTTTATCAACGGCTTTCACCTGAATTAATCCGTTTGCATCAATATCAAAAGAAACTTCAATTTGTGGAACACCTCTAGGTGAAGGTGGAATTCCATCTAAGTGAAATCTACCAATTGTTTTGTTATCGGCTGCCATAGATCTTTCCCCCTGTAGTACATGTATTTCAACAGATGGTTGATTGTCAGCAGCTGTAGAAAATACTTGAGATTTTTGAGTAGGAATAGTAGTATTTGAATCTATCAATTTTGTAAATACTCCACCCATTGTCTCAATTCCTAAAGATAACGGGGTAACATCTAATAGTAAAACATCTTTTACTTCACCAGTTAATACACCTCCTTGGATAGCAGCTCCTAAAGAAACAACTTCATCAGGATTTACACCCTTTGAAGGAGATTTACTAAAAAACTTTTCTACCGCCTCTTGAATTGCAGGAATTCTAGTAGAACCACCAACTAAAATTATCTCATCGATATCAGATGTTGATAAACCTGCACTTTTCAAAGCAGATTTACATGGATCTATCGTTCTTTTAACTAAATCGTCTATCAATTGCTCAAACTTAGCTTTTGTTAAGCTTCTTACTAAATGTTTTGGTATTCCATCGACTGGCATTATATATGGAAGATTTATTTCTGTTGATGCAGAAGAAGAAAGCTCTATCTTAGCTTTTTCCGCTGCCTCTTTTAGTCTTTGCAATGCCATAGGGTCTTTTTTAAGATCAATTCCTTCATCCTTTTTAAACTCATCAGACAACCAATCAATAATTTTTTGGTCTACGTCATCTCCTCCAAGATGGGTATCTCCATCTGTTGCAAGAACTTCAAATACACCATCTCCTAACTCAAGGATTGAGACATCATGAGTTCCTCCACCAAAATCGAAAACAACAATCTTCATGTCCTTACCAGATTTGTCCATTCCGTAAGCTAAAGCAGCAGCAGTAGGTTCATTGATAATTCTTTCCACCTTAAGACCAGCAATTTCACCAGCTTCTTTGGTAGCTTGTCTTTGTGCATCGTTAAAGTAAGCAGGGACAGTGATTACAGCTCCTGAAACTTCTTGACCAATAAAATCCTCTGCAGTTTTTTTCATTTTTTGCAAAATCATTGCTGATATTTCTTGAGGAGAATATTTTCTATCTTCAATATTAACTCTTGGAGTATTATTGTCACCCTTAACTACTTTGTAAGGAACTCTTTTAACCTCTTTACCTACTTCGTCAAATCTATTACCCATAAATCTTTTGATTGAGTAAACAGTATTTTGAGGATTGGTAATAGCTTGTCGTTTTGCAGGGTCTCCAACTTTTCTTTCACCACCTTCAACAAAAGCAACAACAGAAGGAGTTGTTCTTTTACCTTCGCTATTTGGTATTACAACAGGTTCGTTACCTTCCATTACACTAACACAAGAGTTGGTAGTTCCTAAATCAATGCCTATAATTTTTGCCATTTTTATGATTTTTAAATTTTAAAAGTACAGTGCAAAGTATATGCCATCAATAAATTCAATTGAAATTCTGGATTTTTGGCAGACATCAAGTAAACAAACTGACAAATAAACTGACATAAAGACAGTATTATCTGTTTTGCAACCAATTACTAGAGGAAGATGGAAGAAAAGAAGAAGAAATTTTATCCATTTTATTCAATTGAAAAATTGCAGCTAATCCAACTTTATTTGAATTATTTTCAACAACCTCTAGCTTATAATCTTCTATGTATAATTTGACAAATCCAGTATCGAAATTTCCCGATCTAAAATCGGAATGGTTGAGCGCAAATTTGCAAAAGGGAAGGGTAGTTTTTACTCCATAGATTGTATAGTGATTTATTGCATTTATCATCTTATCAATAGCTTCTTTTCTATTATCTGCATGGACAATTAATTTAGAAATCATTGGATCATAATATATGGAAATTTCTGATCCTTGTTTGGTGCAATCATCGACTCTCACCCCATTTCCTTTGGGAATTTCATAAAGTTCAATAACACCAGTGTCAGGCATAAAATTATTAAATGGATCTTCTGCACATACTCTTATTTCAATAGCATGGCCATTTATCTTCAGATCCTTTTGAGAAATTTTTAATTTTTCTCCCTTAGCGATATTAATTTGCTCTTCTACTAAATCTAATCCAGTAATCATTTCTGTAACAGGATGTTCAACTTGCAAACGAGTATTCATTTCTAAAAAATAAAAAGAGTTGTTTTCAAATATAAATTCTACTGTTCCTGCTCCGTGGTAATTGCATGACCTCGCTACGTTGCAAGCAGCTTCCCCCATAATTTCTCTTAATTCCTCTGAAACAACTGCCGAAGGAGCTTCTTCCACTATTTTCTGGTGCCTTCTTTGAATAGAACAATCTCTCTCAAATAAGTGAACTACATTTCCATGTTGATCTGCTAATATTTGAATTTCAATATGTCTAGGTTTTGAAAGATACTTCTCAATAAAAACAGCTCCATTCCCAAATGAATTTTTAGCTTCACTAACTGCTCTATTCATTTGTTGTTTGAAATCTTTTTTTTCATGGACTATCCTCATTCCTTTTCCACCACCACCAGCAGAGGCTTTAATTAAAACAGGAAAACCTATTTTTTCAGCAGCAATCATTGCCTTATCTACATCTTGAATCTCTTCGTTTAATCCTGGAACTAAAGGAATATCAAATTTAGAAACTGTTTTTTTTGCAGATAGTTTATCTCCCATTATCTCAATAGATTTTGGAGAAGGGCCTATAAAAATAATTCCAGCTTCAATTACCTTTTCTGCAAACAATGCATTTTCAGATAAAAAACCATAACCTGGATGGATAGCATCCACCTTCATTTCTAAAGATTTTTTTATTATTAAATCTTGGTTCAAATAGCTTTTATTGGATGGTGCAGGGCCAATTAAAATTTGCTCATCAACATAATCTAGTAATGGGGAGTCTTTGTCAGCTTCAGAAAATATGCCAACTGTTTTAATACCCATTTTTATACAACTCTTAACTACTCTTAGAGCTATTTCTCCTCTGTTGGCAATAAGTATCTTTTTAATTTCTCTCATTAGAAGCAATATATGTATTCATTAAAAGAGAGGCTATGGTCATTGGTCCTACTCCACCTGGAACTGGTGTAATATATGAACACTTTTGGGAAACTTCACTAAAATTCACATCTCCAATTAATCTAAATCCATTTTTTTTCGATGAATCCTCTATTCTGTGAATACCTACATCAATAACTACAGCATTTGGCTTAACCATATTAGAAGTGACAAATTCAGGAATACCAATTGCAACAATTAAAATATCTGCTTGTTTACATTTTTGTTCTAAGTTTTTGGTTCTGCTATGAGCAAGAGTTACTGTAGAATTTCCAGGATTACTTTTTCTGGACATTAAAATACTCATTGGAGTCCCAACAATACTACTTCTTCCAATCACAACAGTATTTTTACCTTCAGTTGGTATTTTGTATCTCTTTAATAATTCCATAACTCCATTTGGAGTTGCAGGTAAAAAAGTAGGTAATCCCAAAGCCATTTTTCCTACATTTTCGGGGTGAAAACCATCTACATCTTTTTTTGGAGATATAGCAAGGGTAATTTTATGGTCGTCCATATGACTTGGAAGAGGTAATTGCACAATAAAGCCATCCACAGAATCGTCTTCATTTAATCTCTTTATGAGTTTAAGAAGTTCTTTCTCACTAGTTTCTGAGCCAAGATGATGTAAGGTAGATTTAAACCCAATTCTTTCACATGCTTTGACTTTAGCATTTACATAGGTTTTACTAGCGCCATCGTCTCCAACTAATACTGCTACTAAATGAGGAGGATTTATCCCATTTCCAACCATTAATTTCACTTTCTCAGACAATTCGGTTTGAATTTCTAAGGAGGTTTTTTTTCCATCTAATAATTCCATAATCTACATAGGCATTTTACCACCCATTTTTTTGAACTGTTTCATCATGTTCATCATATTCTGCTTGTTACTCATGAGTTTCATCATTTTTTTTGTTTGATTAAATTGCTTCATAAGCTTATTTACTTCATTGAGATCGTTACCACTTCCCAACGCAATTCTTTTTTTTCTTTGCATATTAATAGAATCGGGAAATTCTCTTTCCTTTGGTGTCATTGAGTCTATCATTGCTAAAATTGGTAAAAATGAATTTTCATCCACTTCACTTCCTTTCATAGCCTTCTTCATCCCTGGAATCATACCAGCAATATCCTTTACACCACCCATTTTTTTAATCTGACCTATTTGATCTCTAAAATCATTAAAGTCAAATTGGTTTTTCTTAATTTTTTTGTGCAACTTCTTAGCAGACTCTTCATCAAATTGTTCCTGGGCTCTTTCAACTAAGGAAACCACATCACCCATCCCCAAAATTCTGTCAGCCATTCTATCTGGATGGAAAACATCTAAAGCATCCATTTTTTCACCAGTTCCAATGAATTTGATGGGTTTATTAACTACTGTTTTTATAGATAATGCAGCCCCTCCTCTAGTATCTCCATCTAACTTGGTTAAAATAACTCCGTCAAAATCTACTCTTTCATTGAAAGACTTCGCAGTATTTACTGCATCTTGACCAGTCATAGAGTCCACAACAAACAATGTTTCAGTTGGATTAATTATCTTTTTTAAATCTGAAATTTCTTTCATCATCTCCTCATCCACAGCTAATCTACCAGCAGTATCTATTATAACAATGTTGAATCCATTTTCTTTAGCATATTTAACACCCATTTTAGCAATCTGCAATGGACTTTTCTCCTCTTTATTAGAAAATACTTCTACTCCTATACCATCGCCAACAACGTGCAACTGGTCAATAGCTGCAGGTCTATAAACATCACAAGCTACTAGTAATGGTTTCTTATTTTTTTTTGTTTTTAAGAAATTTGCCAATTTACCGGAGAAAGTTGTTTTTCCAGAGCCTTGAAGACCAGACATTAAAATAATTCCAGGATTGCCACTCACGTTAATATCTGCTTTTTCGCTTCCCATCAACTCAGTAAGTTCTTCTTGAGTAATTTTTACAAGTAGTTGACTTGGCGAAATACTATTTAAAACGTTTTGTCCCAATGCTCTTTCTTTTACTCGGTTGGTAAAAGCTTTGGCGGTATTAAAACTTACATCTGCTTCCAATAAAGCCCTTCTGACTTCTTTTAAAGTTTCTGCAACATTAATTTCTGTAATTTGACCTTGACCTTTAAGCACTTTAAAGGCTCTTTCGAATCTATCTTGTAAGTTTTCAAACATTTTTTTATAATTTCAGAAAACAAATATAAAAATCAATGTTTGTATAGAATATTTTTTTTAATGTATTCTGAAATAATATTATGGTTAGCATAATTGTTCCTTACAAAAATCCTCTACCCTATTTTGAAGACTGCTTAAGATCTATAGTTAATCAGTCCTACCAAAAATTACAAATAATATTAGTTAATGATCATTCTACAGATGATTCTGAAAAATTAGCATTGAAATATTCAATTGAAGATTCAAGAATAGAACTTGTAAATAATATGGGTAAGGGAATAGTTGATGCACTAAATACCGGAAGTAAAATTGCAAAAGGAAAGTATATAACTAGGATGGATGCCGATGATATAATGAGTAAAAATAAAATTGAAATATTGAGTTCACTACTAGACGAGAAAAAAACAAAGCATATAGCAGTAGGAAATGTTAAGTATTTTGCTAGTAGAAAACCAATGGGAAATGGCTATTTGAAATATGCTAAATGGTTAAACGAACTAACATCCAATAAAAATAATTTCAAAGAAATATATAAAGAATGTACCATTCCATCTTGCTGTTGGATGATGTATCGATCTGATTTTGAAAATATTAAGGGTTTTAAAAAATTGAATTACCCGGAAGATTATGATTTTTTATTTAGAGTTTATTACAACCAAATTAAACTTATAACAACAAAGGAAATCATTCATTTATGGAGAGATCACCCAATGAGGACTTCTAGAAACAGTAAAGATTATCTTTTTGAAAATTTCATTCCCTTAAAAGTGAAATATTTAATTGAAAATGAATTAAAAATAAAGGAACAGTTGATCTTGTGGGGGACCGGAAAAAAAGGAAAACTAGTAGCTAAAGAATTAATTGACAACCATTGTTCTTTCACCTGGATTAGCAACAATCCAAAAAAAATTGGTCATGAAATTTATCATCAACAAATTCAATCTACTAACCTTTTGAAAACAGAAAAGAAAAAATTGATTATTTGCTGCATAAGTTCCAAAGATTTCAAAACTCCAGAAAATTCTAAATACAATAATTATCTTAGCTTTTATTAAAAAATACGTATATATTCACTACAGAATTTTAATGGTAAAAAATCTATTTAGAATATTATTATCCTCTTTCATTGTTTTAATGTTAGTTGAATGTGAATCCAAGCAAACAAAACAGCTTACAGGTGGTGAAATTATTTATGAGATAAGCTATCCTTGTTTAGAAAAAAATGAAGAATCTCTACTATTTCTATTGCCAAAAAAAATGATTATGACTTTTTCAAATGATCAATTTAAAAATGAATTTATCTTTCCAACTAAAAACTCAAGTCTTGGTTTAATTAATAATTCTAGTAAAAAAGATGCTAAGCTTTTATTTGGGTTAGGGAATAATAA
>Ga0228634_1001127_pt1 | contig 16338 bp, 17 predicted proteins | sample 42DmetaG_FD_190063 | JGI IMG/M metagenome (GOLD analysis project Ga0228634, IMG submission 190063) | Seawater microbial communities from Monterey Bay, California, United States - 42D | ecosystem: Environmental > Aquatic > Marine > Coastal | place: USA: California | collected 2016-09-27 | reverse complement strand
ATTATAAAGACACTCTTAGGAATGCACAACCATACTTTAGAGTTGATCTTGGTATGTCTTATGATCTTCTTTACAAAAAGAAAGAAAAATCAAACTTTTTACACGATAACTTTACGGATGCTAAAATCTCTCTTGAAGTTTTTAATTTACTGGGTATAAACAACGTATTGTCTAAGCAGTGGATTCAAGATGTTAATGGTACGTACTACTCAATACCTAATTTTCTAACTCAGAGAAGGTTTAATTTGAAGTTTATATTACGTTTTAGATAGATAAAATTGTATTCTTCTACCCTTTGTTTTTGATTAATAACCTCAGGTTTATATGTTTCAAAAAGTTACTAAACGATTATAATTATTCATATAAACAAAATGTTAGGCTTTAGAAAAATGTTTTTATAGACTTATTGAAATTTATACAAAAAAAACACTAATTAGAATATTCTAATTAGTGTTTATGATCATTTAAGATTAGACTACCTTACTTTGAAATTCACTCTTCTATTTTTAGCAAATTTTAATTCTTCATCATCAGATTCAACAACCTCTGAATTTGGAGTCATACTTCCTTCAGATGTACTGATGAGTCTTATTTCATCAATTCCATTTGACTTTAAATAGATAAGAACTGAGTTAATTCTTTTATTAGCAATTTCTTTATACATGTTTTGACTTGGAGCTAATTCACTTTCTTTAACATCATTATGCCCTTTTATCTCTAATCTAAAATCTGAATTTGAATTTAATTCCGTGATGATTAAATCTAATGACTTTTTAGCTTCAATTGTCAAGTTAGAACTTCCTGCACCAAAATATAGCTTTTGAGCTTCTATTTTCTCTTTTGAAGACATTTCTTCATTCAAATTAGCTATTTTTTGATATATTAAAGTTGAATAAGCTTCAGCTTCTTTTTTTACAGCCTGACAGGTACATATTGCTTCAGGAGTAGTTAGTTTAACAGAAATATCATCTATATAATAGTAGGCTTGGATTTTTTGATCCCTATACTCTTTTGATTTTCTATTTTTTTCAAACTTTGTGTCTCCATCAGATGTGAAATTTCCAATAGTGATAAATTTCTCACCTCCTTTGGCAGTGTATTCTGCACAAACTTCATCCCAGTTATACATTGCATTAAAAACTTTGTTTTCAGCTTGTAAAACATGTGTTTCCTCGATTACAGAAACTTTTTGATCAGTTCCTAAAGGTTTAGATGAAAAATGAACCCCAAGTTGATTTGAAGAATACTTACTTGTTTCAGAAAGGGAAACATAAAATTTAACACAATATTTTTGTCCTTTTTTAAGAGGATTGGCGAGTTTAGCATAAATATATGAACGTGGAACTTTGTTTCCATAAGAAAAAGCAACAATTCCAGCATAATTAGAACCTTCTTTTGCTTCTTCCTTCCCGTAAATGTTTACTGGAACATCAATATCAGGAGATTTCTTAGAAGGTAAATAAACATCTGCTCTAACTCCTGTAGGTGAATACCATCCTTCCGCATTTTCAATACAACCAAGTTTTTTTAACTTCCCTTGTACGTTTTCAAAACTACCGTTAGGAACTAGGTTAACCTCTTCTTGAGAAAAAGAACCAAAAGAAATGACCCCTATTAATAAAACGATTAAATAATTTACCTTTCTACTTCTTAATTTCATATTGTTTAACTGTTTTTATAAATGTTCTTACTTTGTCTGGATCAATATCTGGATATACTCCATGTCCAAGGTTTACGATATGTCTTTTACTTTTAAACGTATCTAACATAGCATTTGTCGAACGAATAACATCATCGTGAGAACCATATAATGCACATGGGTCAAGGTTCCCTTGAAGAGTTCTAGTTTCTCCAACTACTTTTCTAACTGCTTGCATATCCATGTTCCAATCTAATCCAACAGTGTTGCAATTAGATTTAGCAATATCTTCTATAGATGCGTAAGCACCTTTAGAGAAAATAGTCACTGGAACTTCATTTATTGCATCGACAATTTTTTGAATATACTTTAATCCAAAAGTATTGTATTGATCTTTCCCTAGAATTCCTGCCCAAGAATCAAATAACTGTAACATATTTGCTCCAGCTTTTACTTGAGCTTTTAAGTACTTAATTGTTACATTTGTTATCCTATCTAACAACTCATGTGCCAACTTTGGGTTGGTGTACAATAACTTTCTAGATTCAGAAAAAGTTTTTGAACCTTGTCCCTCTACCATGTAACAAAGTATTGTCCAAGGTGCACCTGCGAATCCAATTAAAGGAACTCTACCATTTAAGTCTCTCGCAGTCAGTCTCAAAGCTTCCATCACATATCCTAATCTATCTTCAACATCAAAATCAAATTCAGCATACTTTAAGTCAGCTTCTGATTTTATTGTTTTTTCAAACCAAGGTCCTTTTTTCTCTATCATTTGATACTCTAGTCCCATCGCTTCTGGTACTACTAAAATATCAGAAAAAATGATTGCAGCATCGACACCTAACAAATCTACAGGTTGAATGGTTACCTCAGAAGCAAATTTTGGAGTTTCAACTAGTTCTTTAAAGCCACTTAGATTGCTTCTAACAGCTCTGTATTCAGGTAATATCCTACCTGCTTGACGCATCAGCCATACAGGATACCTCTCGATTTCCTCTCCTCTTGCTGCGCGTAATATAAGGTCATTTTGTAATTTCATCGTTCACAAAGATAAAAATCAATTCGTAATAAAAACTAGAGTAAGCTTAAAAAACAGACTACCAAATTATTTCTTTGACTCCATGTTTTTTAAGGTAATTATTTGTTTTCGAAAAGTGTTTACAACCGTAAAACCCTCTGTAAACAGATAAGGGAGATGGGTGAACAGATTTTAATACAAGATGTTTTTTATCGTTTATTAACTTACCTTTATTCTGTGCTTTTTTACCCCATAACAGAAAAACAATATTTTCCTTTTCTTCATTAATTATTTCTAATACCTTGTCTGTGAATAACTCCCATCCTATTTTTGAGTGACTATCAGGAACACCTTCTTTTACAGTTAATACTGTGTTTAACAATAAAACTCCTTGTTTAGCCCATCTTTCCAAATTTCCATTTGTGGGTTGTGTAATATTTAAATCTGAAGCTAATTCTTTAAAAATATTTTGTAAACTTTTTGGTAAAGTTAAAACATCATCGTTGACTGAAAAACATAATCCATTAGCATGACCTTTAGTTGGATAGGGATCTTGACCAAGAATTACTACTTTTAAATTAGAAAATCTACATAATCCAAAAGCATTAAATATTTTTGATTTTTCAGGGAAAATAGTTTCATTAGCATAAAAATCATCTATTTTAATTTTTAGATTTTTGAAATAGACTTTATCGAACTCTTTTTTTAACCTCTGCTCCCAATCGATATCCATGTTTATTAAGTTTTTTTTGATGAACAGCAAAGTTAGAAATCTAAACCAATGAACTTTAATTATATTTGTAGATAACAACATTCACATTTAATTTGAAGTATGAAAAACATTATATTTTTGGCTTTTTTCGCTATTATTCTTTCAAGTTGCTCTGATTTAAACAAAAAAGAACTTGCTCAAGAGAACTTGAAAAAAGAAGAAGTTTTACCGTTTAACGAAAGGTTAATAAGACACATAGAATCAAATTTAGAAATTATTTCCAATGAAAAATATTCTTATAAAATCTACAAAGAACACCTAGACAATGATACAATTTTAGATGCTTTAATTAGTGTCAATCGTTTAGAGTTCGCTCTAGAAGAGGCTCGTAATTCAGGTAATTCTGCAAAACGAGCTGAAATAGGTTTTACTGGAAGGTATAACTTTATTTTTTACTACGATGGAGGCTTAGATAAAATATCACCAGCAATACCAGTCCCTTCTAGTCCTCATGCTAAACTATCTGTTGATTTTGTTAATTTGTTTAATACAAATCATAAAGATATAATTGTTGATTATACCATTATGAACAGTAGGTTTAGAAATTACTTTACTGTTTTGAACCACACACCAAAACAAATTTTTCAGTGGAAACTTTATGATAATTTAGGCGAAGATAACCTATCCGTAAATTATATTGAATATGGAAAAGGAAGTTACTCTGATGTAAAAGACATTTTAATATTTGAAGGAGGTATTGAAAATTCTAAAAAAGTAGAGGATATTTATAACTTTAATCCTGTCTATAAAAAATCAGGGAAGCTATTACATCGTTTTTTTTATTTACCTAAAGAGCGTAAATATTTTACCAATAAATAATGAAAAATCATTTAATTTCTTCAAGAACATATCGCTATTTCACGCATGGTAATATAGGAAAAGCAAATAAACTTTTATTTGTTTTACATGGATACGGTCAACTTGCAGAATTTTTTATCCGTAAATTCCATTTTTTAGAGGACGATTATTTTATTGTTGCACCTGAAGGAATGCATCGTTTTTATTTAAAAGGTTCAAGTGGAAGAGTTGGTGCTTCTTGGATGACTAAAGAAGATCGAGAAGCAGATATAAAAGATAATATCAATTATCTAAACCAACTTTATGATGTTATAAGCTCAAACAAAAAATTCGACCAAATAATTTTACTTGGTTTTTCTCAAGGTGGAGCTACAGCTGCTCGTTGGTTTAATTCTTTTCAAAAACAGATTGATGCACATATTTCATGGGCTTCTGTATATCCTCCAGATTTAGAACTTACAACTCACAAAAAAAATAAAAGTAATTATTTTGCAATTGGTGATAAGGATGAATATTTCTCCGAACAGAGTTTAAAAGAAACAATTATCTTTTATGAAAATATGAATTACACAACATATACCTTCAATGGTAAACATAATATTGAACCATTAACATTAAAAGAAATACTGAATCAAATAAATATTAACAAATAGCTTTAATAACTATTAATTAACTTTTTAAAATTATTTGGCACAATTTTAGATATTTGTAATAGAAAAAACATATTAAAATGAAAAAAATAGCACTATTTACTTTTTATATTCTTTTATCAACAAGTACTGTATTTTCTCAGGATATTGATGAAAAATCTCAAGCAATTCTAAATAAACTCTCAACAAAGATGAAAGATGTTAAATCTTTTTATCTAGAGTTTAGTGCAAACATTAAAAATAATGCAACAGGAATGAATGAAACTTCAACTGGAAAAGGTTGGGTAAAAGATAAAAAGTTTTATGCATCTTATGGAGATAATACTATATTATCTAACGGTTTAAAAACTTGGACAATAGTTAAAGAAGAGAAAACAGTTTACGAATCAGATGCGAGCGATGATAATGAAGAATCTATGAACCCTAAAAAGCTTCTTACTATTTGGGAAAATGGCTTCAAAAATCGTTATGACAGAGAAGAAATATTGAACGGTGAATCTGTACATATCTTATATCTTTATCCTAAAGAAGCAAGTAAAGCTGATTATCATACAATTATATTGTATATATCGAAATCGTCTAATGAAGTTAAAAAAGCGATTTTAAAAAATAGAGATGGCGCAATTATGACCTATTCAATTACAAAATTTTCACCAGATGAAACTATTGAAGATGTTAAGTTTGTTTTTGACGCAAGAAAATACCCTGGATACGAAGTAATTAGAGATTAATTTTTTTTACAAATAATATTAAGGCTATTTCTTTTGAAGTAGCCTTTTTTATTGATAAACCATTCTAAGAAATACATTATTATGTCATAAAAAACTTAGTATTTTTGTTGAATAAGAATTTTAATTAAACTATGATGGATTTATCATTTACGAGTTCAAAAGTTCCTGCTAAAGGTTCACTTCTTTTATCAGATCCTTTCATGGATGAAGATTATTTCAGAAGGTCTATAGTTTACTTATGTGAGCATAATAATGATGGAAGCTATGGTTTTGTTTTAAATAACTTTCTACCAATTAATTTAAAAGATTTAGGAGATAACTTTCCAGATATTGAAACTCAAATTACACTTGGTGGTCCATTGGATAGGGAAAACTTATACTTCTTACATACTCTCGGAAATAAAATTGATAATGCAATTTTAATTAAGGATAATATTTACATTGGCGGTGACTTCCAAAAGCTTTCAGAATTACTTTCTTCTGATCAAAAATTAGTGAATAAAGTTCGTTTTTTTGTTGGCTATTCAAGTTGGTCAATTGGACAGTTAAAAGATGAAATGAAAAATAATAGTTGGCTATCTGTAAAATTACTATCTAAAAAAGATTTATTTGAGGATAAATTAAAAATAACTTGGAGTAAATACATGAAAGCACAAGGAGGTAAATTTAAAATTTTATCTGATTTCACTATTAGTCCAAAAAATAATTAGAAAATGTCTATTCAAGCACCTTTAGCGGAAAGAATGCGTCCGTTTACATTAGACCAATATATTGGTCAAGATCATTTACTCAATGAAGGAGCTTCTTTAAGGAGAGCTTTAGATGCTGGGCTTATTCCTTCAATGATACTTTGGGGTCCTCCTGGAGTTGGGAAAACAACTTTAGCGAAATTAATTGCAAATCATCTTAAACGAAAAGTTTATACTTTATCCGCTATATCATCTGGTGTTAAGGATGTTAGAGAGGTAATCAGTAAGGTTGAGCAAGGTGGAATGTTTGATCAGAAAGGCGCTATTTTATTCATTGATGAAATACATAGGTTCTCTAAAGCACAACAAGATTCGTTGTTAGGAGCTGTTGAAAAAGGTGTTATAACATTAATTGGAGCAACGACTGAAAATCCATCTTTTGAGGTAATTTCTGCTCTGTTATCTAGGTGTCAAGTTTACACGCTGAAAGAACATACTAAAGAAGACCTACTTTCTTTATTAGAAAATGCAATTGCTAAAGATGTTCTTTTATCAACAAAAAATATTGTCTTACATGAAACATCCGCATTAATTGCTTTATCTGGAGGAGATGCTAGAAAATTATTAAATGTATTTGAGATAATTATAGGGTCATTCAGAGAATCACTGAAAATTGAAATTACAGATAATGTAGTTTTAGAAAGAGCTCAACAAAGTCTTTCCAAATATGATAAAAATGGAGAACAACATTATGATATTATATCAGCTTTTATAAAGTCCATAAGAGGAAGCGACCCAAACGCTGCTGTGTATTGGTTAGCTAGAATGATTGAAGGTGGAGAAGATCCAAAGTTTATAGCAAGGAGGTTAATAATTTCTGCTTCAGAAGACATAGGTTTAGCAAATCCAAACGCCCTTTTGATGGCTACAAATTGTTTTAATGCTGTTGATGTTATAGGATTTCCAGAATCTAGAATTATCTTATCACAATGTACTATATACTTAGCAAATTCTCCAAAAGGAAATGCTTCTTATATGGCAATTAATAAGGCACAAGAAGAAGTAAAACTATCGGGAGATTTGGGTGTGCCACTCCCTTTGAGGAATGCACCAACAAAATTAATGAAAGATCTAGGTTATGGAGAAGGATATAAATATTCACATAATTATCCAAAAAACTTTATTCAGCAAGAATTTCTTCCTGAAGAAATAAAAAATATAAACTTTTTTGAACCTGGAAGTAGTCCTAAAGAAAAAGAAATAGCGGAAAACATAAAAAATCTTTGGAATGAAAAATATAAATAAGAAAAATTACATTTCAAATTTTGTTAATTAGAATAAAAAGTTTAAATTTGTAACATACAATTCATAGTTGTAATTTAGGTTTTATAGTTTTAGCAAATTAGCGAAGAGAGCAACAAGATTCAAATGATTTTGTTGCTCTTTTTGTTTACAGTAAAAATCTAAGTGAAATACTTTAAAATAATTACCAATGGCATTAACAAATAACGATATTTTAAAAAAACTAAGAGTAGCATTAAAACTTAGAAATGAAGATATTGTAGAAATTATGTCACTCGTTGATTTCAAAGTAACAGTAAGTGAACTTGGCGCTCTTTTTAGAAATGAAGACCATCCAAAATATAAAAACTGTGGTGATCAATTTTTGAGAAATTTTCTAAATGGTTTAGTAATTTATAAAAGAGGTCCTAAAGAGCCTCAGGTCAAAAAAGAAGTTTAATTAAAAGCTTAATAAAGGTCTAATACCTCTTTAGCTTCTTCTATTAATCCTTTATAATCATACTGTAGATCTTCATGTAATGAAGAGCACACCTTTTCTAAGGTTAATATTTGCCTTTTATAAATATTGTATACTACAACATTTCTTTCTAAAACTCTTGGGTAACCAGAAAGTCGTTTACAGAAATGCAATAATAATTCTATTTCAGTTGTAGCTTGTTTAGAAAACTTGATGTACTTTTTTAAATTTCTAATAATCTTCTGTATAGACTTTTTCATCGTTTTCCAAGACCTAGTATCTATTTCAGAGAATAGTTCATCAACTTCAAGTTTTATTTTATCAATATAATTATCTTCAAAATCAGATTCAAATAGGTAATAATGTAACAACTCTTTGTTATCTTTACTATACTTTGAAATCTTATAAAGCAATTCTACCAACTCTTCATTTGGTAAAAGTTGTAACTCTTTTTTGATTGTATTAATAGATGAAATCTTCATAAAATTATTAGAGTAGATAAAGTTAAGGTATTATTTTAAAACTTGAAATTAACTCACAAAATTACTTGTCATTTAATATATTAAGATAACTAACAAACATTTTATTTATTTTAAATTTATTGAAATCTAATTTAAGATATAAAATCGTAATTTTGTAAAAGATGAAAAGAGTTGTTGTAGGATTATCAGGAGGAGTTGACTCAAGTGTAACAGCACACTTACTGAAAGAGCAAGGTTATGAAGTGATAGGAATGTTCATGCGTAATTGGCATGACGAAAGTGTTACACTATCAGATGATTGTCCTTGGATTGATGATTCTAACGATGCTCTTTTGATTGCTAATCAATTAGGTATTCCTTTTCAAGTAATTGATTTGAGTAAAGAATACCAAGAAAAAATTGTTGATTACATGTTTCTAGAATATGAAGCTGGAAGAACTCCAAACCCGGACGTATTATGTAATAGAGAAATTAAGTTTGACGTTTTTCTTAAAGCAGCAGAAAATTTGGGGGCTGATTTTGTTGCTACAGGTCATTATTGCAGAAAAATAGAACATGAAGATGGAACGTTTGGTTTACTTGCTGGAAAAGACCCCAACAAAGACCAATCTTATTTTTTATGTCAATTAAACCAAGAACAGTTAAGTAAGTCCCTGTTCCCTATTGGAGAACTTTTGAAACCAAAAGTTAGAGAGATTGCCGCTGAGGCTGGATTACTAACTGCAGATAAAAAAGATTCTCAAGGTCTTTGTTTTGTTGGAAAAATTAGTCTTCCTCAATTTCTACAGCAAAAATTAAAACCTATCAAAGGAAATATTATTGAAATCCCGAGTGATTTAGAGCAGTTTAAAAAATACAATTCTTTACAACCCACAATTGAAAATGTTGAAGTTTTATCTCGACCTTTTCAATATACTGAAGACATGGGAGTAAAAGTAGAGAATCATCAAGGTGCTCATTACTATACTATTGGTCAGCGTAAAGGTTTAAATATTGGGGGAAGACCTTTACCCTCATTTGTTATTGGAATAAATACATCAACGAATACGGTATATAGTGGACAAACAGATGAACATCCAGGGTTAAACAGGTACGCCTTACATATTGAAAATAAAAACATTCATTACGTTAACCCGAACTACGAGCTAAAAATTGGGGAAAGGAAAGAATTGAATGTTAGAATAAGATACAGGCAACAACTACAAAAAGCTACATTGTTCAAAAAAGAAGAAGGTTTATATATTTTATTTAAAGATAAACAAAAAGGAATTACTCCTGGTCAGTTTGCTGCTTGGTATGATGAAGATGAACTAGTTGGGTCTGGAGTAATCGAAAATTAATAATCATCTTGTAAATACCCAGTCTGATTCTGTAGAGTTTTTGACATCAAAACTATAACCATCCACATTATACAATTTTAATTCTTCCGGGTCAGAAATGTTATTTTTAACAATATACCTAGCCATTGCACCTCTTTGATGTTTGGCATACATCATTACTATTTTTAATTTACCATTTTTTAAATCTTTAAAATGAGGTGTTATAACTTTTGAGTTAAGCTTAGAAAAAGGTAAAGCTTTAAAATATTCAGAAGATGCTAAATTGACCATTACCTCCCCTTCTTTCATTTCACTATTTACAAAGTCTGTTAATTTCTCTCCCCAAAATTGATATAGATTTTTTGTTTTTGGAGTTATTTCCCACTTAGTTCCCATCTCTAAACGATAAGGAAAAATTAAATCTAATGGTTTTAAAACCCCATACAATCCTGACAATATATACAATGTCTTTTGTAATCTTTCAACTTCTTCTGAGTTTAATGTACTCACATCTATGCCTTTGTAAACCTCACCATTAAATCCACTTATCGCAGGAAAAACTTCTTCACTTACAGAGGTTGGTTCAATCCAATTTTGATATCGAGAATAATTTAATTGTGCCAAATCATCTGATAAGTGCATCAATTCAGCAATTTTCTTACTTGACATTTTTTTTAGTTTACTCACTAAAATACCTGTCTCTTTTTGAAAATTAGAAATTGTATATTTATCCGTTTGTGTTAACGGTGAAGCTTTTATTGATTTTGCTGGAGAAATAATAACTTTCATCTTATCAATTTTAGATTTAATTCAAAAATAGCATTACTAAAGATACTATCAAAAACAAACAAATTAAATTCATAAAAAAACCGTATTTAGCCATCTGCTTTATATGAACGCGTCCGGAAGAAAAAACTATCGCATTTGGTGGTGTACCAACAGGCAACATAAAAGCACAACTTGCAGCCAATGTAACAGGTAAACACATTTGTAAAACTGGATACCCAGCATCTAAAGCAAACTGAGCAATTACAGGTATAAATGCAGTAACTAAAGCAAAATTACTCATCACTTCTGTTCCAAATATCGATAAACCAACTAGAAGAATTAAAATCAATATATAAGGAGTGTTATTGTAAGAAATAAAGCTTTGAGACATGAAGTCTACTACCCCATTCACTTTTAAAATTGTTGCTAATGCAGTTCCTCCACCAAAAAGTAATAAAACTCCCCATGGTAAGTTTTTCATATCTTTCCATTCCAATAAAGCTCTAGATTCTTTTCTTGATGGTATAAAAAATAATAAAACTGCTCCTAAAATTGCAACGCCCTCATCGGTGTATTTAAAACTTAAAAATGAATGAATGAAACCTTTAAATGTCCATAAAACTACAACTAATAAGAAAATAAGAATAACCCTAAACTGATTACGATCCCACTTTTCCTTTTTCAAATCAAAACCTTGTACGTTTTCTTTTCTCTCTTTTCCAAGTAAGAGATAAAAAAATAAATATGCAGCAAGAAGAACAAATATTGCTATTGGAAATCCTACTTTAAACCAACTTATAAAATCAATTTGAGTATTGAAGTTTTTTTCTAAACTACTCGCCATTGCTGTATTTGTTGGTGAACCAACTAAAGTACCCATACCACCAATACTAGCTGCGTAGGCTACAGATAAAAGTAGAAATAATGGGAATTTTGATTTGGAGTTATTTTTTGGAAGAACTTCCACTACTGCAATCGCCATTGGTAACATCATTAAGGTAGTAGCTGTATTAGAAATCCACATCGATAACAATCCAGTTGTTAGCATAAAACCTAGAATTATTCGAGGTTTACTTTGTCCAATAAATGAGATTATCTTTTTGGATATATGAGTGTGAACGTGCCATTTTTCAAGAGCTAAAGCCAAAATAAATCCCCCCAAAAATAAATAAACAAATTTATCACCATAAGCGCTTGCTAATTGTTCTCTAGTTAATATTCCTAATGGAATGCTAAATATTATAGGGAATAGAGCAGTAACATATATTGGAACAATCTCAAACAACCAAAAGAAAATCATTAAAAATGATAATGCTAAAGCATTCCAAAACAATGAATTACCTCCTGTTATCGTAACAACTAATCCAAATAGAATTAGACCAGTAAATAAACTAAATTTTTTAATCATTTAACTATAAAAAAGAAAGGCGAACAAATGTTCGCCTTTACAATTCTAAGAATTAATTCTTAAATATTTCAAATTAACCTCAATTAATTTAATTCATTCAATTTTGTAATGAATTCAATAACTGTTTTATCAATTTTCTCTCTGATAGGGCTAAAATCTTTTTTAGTTTTAGCTCCGTTGATATCTGCTAAAATAGCATCTTGAAAATTTGCAGCTTCTTCAATTAATTTATCTGCTTTTTCAGTTTTTGATTCATCGAACATTTGTACAGTGAAGCACTCTTCAACAACATCAAAAATCATATTGTTTAAATGTTTTTTTAAAAGTCTTTTACTTGACATATCTTTTTTATTTAAGATTAAATTTATTAAGCTTTTTGCTCTTCTTTCTTTTCTGGTCTAGGCAATAAAACCTTACGAGATAATTTCCATTTTTTAGTTTTTGGATCTTTTCCAACTACTTTAAATTTAATTAAATCGCCTTCTTTACAAAGTCCTTCTAATTTATCTACTTTCTCCCAAGCAAATTCAGAAATATGAATCAAACCATCAGTACCCGGAATAATTTCTACGAAACATCCATAAGCTTGAATAGATTTAATTTTACCTTCATATTCAACACCTTCTTCAACTTGAGGAGGGAAAGCAATCATCTTAATACGATCTAAAGCACTCTTCATACTTTCACCGTCATTAGACATTATTTGTACTTTACCTTCTCCTGTCTCAGTTTCTTCAATAGTAACAGTTGCACCTGTATCTTTTTGAATACCTTGAATAATTTTACCTCCAGGTCCTATAATTGCACCAATCATTTCATTTGGTACAGTAATAGCTTCAATTCTTGGAGCAGATGGTTTCAATTCAGCTCTAGGAGCATCAATTGTTTCTACAATCTTGTTTAAGATATGTAAACGACCTTCTTTTGCTTGAAATAATGCTTTAGTCAAAACTTCGTATGATAACCCATCTACTTTAATATCCATTTGACAAGCAGTGATACCTTTTGCAGTACCAGTAACTTTGAAGTCCATATCACCTAAATGATCTTCATCTCCAAGAATATCTGATAACACACAAAAAGCTCCTGTTTCATCTGTTACTAATCCCATAGCAATCCCAGATACTGGTGCTTTAATTGGAATACCACCATCCATTAATGCTAATGTACCTGCACAAACAGTTGCCATTGAAGACGAACCATTTGATTCTAATATATCAGATACTAATCTTATTGTATAAGGATTGTTTTCTGGAAGTACTTGTCTTAAAGCCCTTAACGCTAAGTTACCATGCCCAACTTCTCTTCTAGAAGTACCTCTTAGTGGTCTTGCTTCACCTGTAGAGAATGGAGGGAAATTGTAGTGTAACATGAATTTTTCAGTACCTCTAAATGTAGCTCCATCTAAAAGTTGTTCATCCATTTTACCACCAATAGTAAGCGTTGTTAAAGATTGAGTTTCACCTCTAGTAAATACAGCAGAACCATGAACAATTGGTAAGTAATCAACTTCCGCCCAAATTGGTCTAATCTCATCAAAAGCCCTTCCGTCTAAACGAATACTTTCATGAAGCATCACATGACGAACTGCTTTTTTCTTAGTTTCATTGAAATATACAGATACTAAATCTCCTTTTTCTTCTAATTCTTCTTCAGTAAAAGTTGCTTTTAGTTCCTCTTTAACTTCACCAAAAAGTTCAGTACGAGTTACTTTAGAAGGCGAACCTTTTCTTGCTACTTCCTTACATTTTTCAAAAGCAAATGCATTTACTCTTGTTCTTAACTCTTCATCATGCGTCTCGTGAGAATAAACTCTTTTAGGACTTGATGTTGGTATTTGAGCTGCTAGTTCAGTTTGGAACTGACATTGTTCTTTAATTGCTGCATGTGCAATTTTAATTGCTTCTACCATTTCCTCTTCAGAAACTTCAAGCATTTCACCTTCTACCATATTTACGTCTTTTGCTGTACCAGCAATAACAACGTCCATATCTGAAGATTTCATTTCCTCAATTGTTGGGTTAACAACAAATTCTCCATTAATTCTACCAACTCTTACTTCAGACATTGGCCCATTAAAAGGAATATCCGATACCGCAATTGCAGAAGATGCTGCAAATCCAGTTAATACATCAGGATTATTAATTCCGTCGTAAGAAAGTAATTGTATCATTACTTGCACTTCAGCATGGTAATCATCTGGAAATAGAGGTCTTAATGCTCTATCTACTAAACGCATTACTAATACTTCTCCGTCTGAAGGACGAGCTTCACGACGTAAAAAACCACCAGGGATTCTTCCTGCTGCAGAAAATTTCTCACGATAATCTACCGTTAATGGTAAAAAATCTACCCCTTCTTTAGCTTCTGGTGACGACACTACAGTTGCTAACATCATGGTTTCACCCATTCTTACAACAACTGAACCGTCTGCTTGTTTTGCCAACTTCCCTGTTTCAACAGAAATTTCTTTTCCGCCTGTAACAATCGATTGTTTGATTCCTATATTCATATTTATATTATTTCAAAATAACATGACCTACATTGGTCATTAAAAACATAAGAAGGGCAGTCGAATATTATCCGACTGCCCTTCTTATTCAATATTGCAACTTATTAACGACGTAAACCAAGTTCTTTAACGATTGCACGATATCTTTCGATATCTTTTTTCTTTAAGTAATCCAAGAAACTTCTACGCTTACCAACTAACAATTGAAGTGCTCTTTGTGTAGCGTAATCTTTACGATTTTTTTTCAAATGTCCTGTTAAATGACTAATTCTGTATGTAAACAAAGCAATTTGCGCTTCTGTTGAACCAGTGTTTGTGTCATTTCCTCCGTGCTTTGCGAAGATTTCTTTTTTTACTGTTGAATCTAAATACATGCCAATATTATTTTAATGATTATTATGTAGTCGACTATCGACAATGCAAATATACATATAAAATCTAAATAGTTCGTAACCCTAAGTTAAATTAATATTAATTAAATAATGTTCATAAAAAAAGCCACGATTCTTCGTGGCTTTTTAATAATTTCAGTACAAATTTTTTATAAATGCATGAAGTCCTTTTTAGCTAACAATTCATCCTCACTTTCTCTGTAATCTGGATCATCTACACAGCAATCAACTGGACAAACAGCTGCACATTGAGGTTCGTCATGAAACCCCACACATTCTGTACATTTATCTGTAACAATATAATATACATCCATATCTACAGGCTCAAAGTCTTTATCTGCTTCCACTTCTTCCCCATTAAGAGTAGTAATCATTCCTAAAAGGGAGGTTCCGTCAGAGTATTTCCATTCAGCACCACCTTCGTATATAGCATTATTAGGACATTCTGGCTCGCATGCACCACAATTGATACATTCGTCTGTTATAATTATTGCCATTTCATCTTAATTTAAAGTATTAATAATAAACATTTACAAAGATAAAAAGAAACTTATTTTACAAACTATCAAAATCGTTAATTTTATAAAAAATACGCTATTGTTTAAATATTTATTGATTTTTCAATTATTATTTAATCTAACGAATTAATTTTGCAGGGTGAAAAACGATAAAAACATAAAAGCATTTAATCAACTTGGAAAGTTAATGCTTGATCTTGGGAATTCAGAAAGCTGGAAAGGCTACTCAATTGGTATTACTAAATCTGAATACGAACAACTAGAACAGTTAATCAATAAACAATTTGTATTAAACGGATGGTTTACAAAAGAAAATGTTAAGAAATCTTTGGTAGCTATAGGTCAGCTTTTATCCTTAGACAATTTAAATAAATGGATTTATAACTATCAAATTAATGATATCACTCCCAAAAGAGTTGGAATTATCATGGCTGGTAATATTCCACTTGTAGGTTTTCACGATTTCCTCTCTGTTATTCTCTCAGGAAATAAAGCTGTATGCAAATTAAGTTCAGATGATAAAACACTCCTCCCTGCTCTTGCTTCACATTTAATTAACTTCGAACCTAGCTTGAAAGAAAAAATTGAATTTACCATTGGTAAAATTGGAGAAATAGATGCTATCATTGCTACTGGTAGCGATAATTCAATGAAATATTTCAAACAATATTTCGGTCATCTACCTCATATCTTTCGGAAAAATAGATCATCAATAGCTGTATTAAATGGGAATGAAAGCAAAGAAGATTTGGTGTTTCTAGGAAAAGATATATTTCAATATTTCGGATTAGGTTGTAGAAATGTATCCCACCTACTCCTTCCTAAAAACTTTAACACAGATCTTTTCTTTGAAGCAATTGTTGATTATCACGAAATAGTT